>NHCFR00700__coassemble_1029_pt1 | contig 35282 bp, 33 predicted proteins | sample NHCFR00700__metabat2_low_PE_012 | metagenome-assembled genome bin NHCFR00700 | reverse complement strand
ACTGCGGAGCGCGACGGGCAGCCTTGAGGCCGTACTTCTTACGCTCCTTCATACGAGGATCGCGGGTCAGGAAGCCGGCAGCCTTCAGAGAGGCGCGGAACTCGGGGTCCATCTCCAGCAGGGCGCGGGAGATGCCGTGGCGCAGAGCGCCAGCCTGACCGGTGACGCCGCCGCCGGTGACGGTGGCAACCACGTCCACCTTGCCGATGACGCCGGTGGTGTTCAGGGGCTGACGGACCACCATCTTCAGGGTCTCCAGGCCGAAGTACTCCTCGATGTCACGGCCATTGATGGTGATGGAGCCGGTGCCGTTGGGGAACAGGTGCACACGAGCCACGGAGGACTTCCGACGGCCGGTGCCGTAGTGATAGGGCTTCTTGCTCTTATACATAGTCGGTTACCTCCTTATTCAACAGTCCAAGCCTCGGGCTTCTGAGCCTCGTGCTTGTGAGCGTCGCCACGATAGATCTTCAGGCGGCTCAGAGAGTCCTTGGTGATGATGTTGCGGGGCAGCATGCCGCGCACAGCCACACGCATAGCCAGCTCGGGCTTCTCCTGCATCAGGATGCGGTACTTGGTCTCCTTCAGACCACCTACGTAGCCGGAGTGGGTGCGGTAGAACTTCTGCTCGCCCTTCTTGCCGGTGAGGACGGCCTTGTCAGCGTTGATGACGATGACGAAGTCGCCGCAGTCGGCGTGGGGGGTGTACTCGGGCTTGTGCTTACCACGCAGCAGGGTAGCGGCGGCGGCAGCGGTCTTGCCCAGAGGCTTGCCGGCAGCATCGAGAATGTACCACTTGCGCTCGATGTTACCCTTGTTTGCCATAAAGGTAGACATATCGGTTTCCTCCATTTATCTTGATTTATTATAAAAAAACACGGGGTTTCCTTCCTTTACAAGAAGGCGCAGGATGTATTATAATACGGGGGTTGCCTGGTGTCAACAAAAAAACATGCTTTTTTTAATTTGTGTTTTATATACTCTTGTATTCTCGTGTGTTCTCTTGAATACTCTTAAAATCTCGTTTTCATTTTGCTATTTGGAGGTCAAACAAATGCAGCTGATTTTATCCCATTTGCGCCGTTGTATTGAGGATTATGATATGATTCAGCCCGGAGACCGTATCGCTGTGGGGGTTTCGGGGGGGAAGGACTCCCTGGTGCTGCTCACCGCCATGGCCCGGCTGCAAAAGTTCTACCCTGTGCCCTTTGAGCTCCACGCCTTGACGGTGCATCCCGGCGTGCCGGAGATGGACTTCGGCCCGGTGCAAACCCTGTGTGACGAGCTGGAGGTGCCCTATCACATCATCCCGACCCAGATCTTTGACATTATTTTTAATGTGCGCAAGGAAAAGAATCCCTGCTCTATGTGTGCCAAGATGCGCCGGGGGGCTCTCCACAACGCCATGGCCGAGTTGGGGCTGAATAAGATTGCTCTGGGCCACCACTACGACGATGCCGTGGAGACCTTCTTCCTCTCCCTCTTCTATGAGGGGCGGCTGTCCTGTTTCCAGCCGGTAACCTACCTGGACCGCATGGGCATCACCCAGATTCGCCCCCTGCTCTACTGCGGGGAGGGAATGGTGCGGGGGGCTGCCAAGCGGCACAACCTGCCCATCGTCCACAACCCCTGTCCGGCGGATGGAAACACCCGCCGCCAGGAGGTGAAGGAGCTGGTGGCGGAGCTGTCCAAGACCTACCCCAATCTGAAAAACTATGTGTTTGGGGCCATGCAGCGCCTGCCCCTGCCGGAGTGGGGGCCCAGAGAGTATCGCCGCTGCCCCTTGGCCGAGGAGCCCGCAAAAGAACATTGACCAGAAAAATGCCGTGGTGCTTGATTGCACCACGGCATTTTGAGTCTGTCAGGCTTTTTTGCGTTTCCACACCAGCCAGCCCACGAAAGCTACAGCGGTGATACCGCCCAGCCCCAGGCCCAGGGTGAGCCCGGGCGAGGTGTAGCGGAAGGTGACCTGGTGAGTGCCGGGGGTGAGTTCTACGGTGAGGAAGGTGTCCCAGCACACCCCGGTGTCCACCTTTTCCCCGTCCACATAGGCCGTCCAGCCGTCCTCGGCGGGGATGGTGGTGACCAGGGTGGAGGAGGTGTCGGCGGTGGCCTGGAGGGAGACACGGGAGTTGGTGACTGTATCCACCTGGGTGTTGTCCAACAGGGCCAGAGCGTTGCTGAGGGCGTCCTGGTCCAGATGCTGCACCAGGGCCTCCCAGTCCAGGCTGGACAGGGGGGTGTTGCAGGCGATGGTCACCTCCAGGGTTTCTCCAACGGCAGGAGTGCCCAGGTAGTGGATGCGCTGCTCCTCATAGGGGGTGAGGGAACAGCGGTACTCGCCGTCCACAGACAGAGCGGTGAACCCGTTTTGGTCCAGATAGGCGTAGACGGGATTCCCGGTGCCGTGGATGCGCAGGGTGATCTGGCCCTCACCCTCTTGTACCTCCAAATCAATAGAGGAGAATACCTCTTGGGTGGAGCCGGTGAGCTGGGTCAAGAGATCGTTTTGCGTCTGGAAGGGAGTGTATCCATAGGGAAGTTCAGTGGTCACCTGGCCCTGAGAGACATAGGCCAGGGGCAGAGCGTCTGGGTTTTGCCACAGGGTCAGGCTGCCGCTGTGTCCTGCCTCTTCATAGCCAGGGAACTCCTGGTCACTGAGGACATAGCGGATGCCCAGCAGGCTGTCGGTGACGGGAGTGGAGCCGTAGTAGACGCTCCACATCCAGCCCTGGGCAAAGCCCAGCTGCTTTAGGAAGTTGTTGACCTGTTTGTTGTAAATGCTGCTGTAGTGGGTGATACCGGCATACCCGAAGGAGAGGGGGCTGTTGTCGCCCCGGTCGTAGGTGGCCCCCATGCGGTAGAAGTCGGTGTTCTCCTCCTGGGCCTGTTCCACCAGGGTCTCATTTTCCTGGTAGTAGGAGACGTAGTCAGCGTAGGACTGGCAGTGGAACACCTCCCGAATGTCCAGCATGGTGGTCTGGGTGTTGTAGCCCAGCTCCCAGACGGTGATGCCGAACAGCACCAGGGTGACCACCGGGGCCAGCTTCCAGGTGGTGAAGGACTTCGGCAGGGCGGCCAACACTTGGCCTGCCAGAACCACCAGGAAGAAGGAGAAGACGAAGCTGTACCGATAGGGGAACCAGTTGGGCATTTTGAAGAGGTGCCACATCTTGTCCAGGGGGGACAGCCACAGAGAGAGCACCAGCACCACCAACACCGCCAGAGCGGCCAGCTTGTTCCGGCCGGAAATGGCGGGGGAGAAGAAAAAGACCAGGGCCAGCATCAAGATCACCGTACCGCAGAACAGATAGGGCAGGGCGGAATTGGTCAGTCCCGCTGGTTGGCCGGAGAACAGGCGGCTGGGCAGCTGCCACAGGGGGAAGTTGGTGAGGCTGGAGTAGTCCATGGTGGCGTCTCCCAGCTTTCCGCTGAAGATGGACAACAGGGAGGGAATCCACATCCAGGCGGTGACCCCCAGAGCGGCCAGAGCGGAGAGAAGGAAAGAACGGATATGGCGCAAAATCTCCTTCCACGCAGTGGCCTCACACCACTCCCGATAGACCAGCCACACACAGCAGAAGATACCGATCATATAGGAGATGTACCAGGTGGAGACAAAGCACACCACCAGGCTGACAAAGAACAGCCAGGGCCGCCGCCCTGCCAGAATCCGCTCCAACCCTAAGAGGATGACAGGTAGCCAGATGAGCCCATCCAGCCACATGATGCACAGGGAGTAGGCTGCGGTGTAGGAGCACAGGGCGTAGCAGGTGGAGAGCATGGGGAGAAACAGGGCGCTGCGCCGGAGGTAGGAGCGCAGGAAGATGCAGCAACTCAGCCCCGCCAGTCCCACCTTCAACACTGTGAGGAACATCAACCCCATGGGCATGTACTCATTGGGCACCAGCAGGGTGAGCAGGGACAGGGGGCTGGAGACGTAGTAGGAGAACACCCCGATGTAGGAGGTGCCCAGAGCCTTGGACCAGGAGAAAAACACATCCCCGTGCTTCAAGGCACAGAAGAACTCCACATACTGGGAGGACATGTCGGACATCAGGATGGTGTTATCCCCCCAGGGGGCCAGTCCCAAACGGGCATAGACCACCAGCAGAAGCAGGGCGGGGACGAGAAAAGCCAGAGCGTATAGCAGGGGCGTGGGCTTGATACGGGATTTCAACAAAATCACCTCTTGTGGTGGAACTTTGGTGTGCCTCTGTGGGGGGCAATGGAAAAGGCTGCAAGAGGGATATGCTCTTGCAGCCTTGTTCGAGTCAGCGCCGTCCGCCGCCTCGGCCACCGCCGAAGGAACGGCCTCCACCGCCGCCAAAAGAGCGGCCACCCCCGAACGAACGCCCGCCGCCCCCGAAGGAGCGACCGCCTCCGAAACTGCCGGGGCGGCTGGAGCGGCCACCGCCGAACCCGCCGCCGGGACGGGGACCGCGGAAGGAGGTGGAGGGGCCATGTCCAGGCCGCCCACCCATAGGCCGACCGCCACCCATAGGACGCCCACCCATGGGCGGGTGAGGGTGGTGGTGATGATGGTGGTGGGGACGAGGGGGGAACATCCAGAAGGGACGGTACATGTAGTTGGGGCCGTAGTAGCCGCCCCGATACTGGCGGTACCGGGAGCCCTCCCTCAGGGCTAGCACCACAAGTATCAGCAGGAAGATGATTAAGATATCCATAATACCTCCCAAGTTAGGCCAGATAGTGGGTCTGATACCACTGGGTCAGAGCGTCGGAGAGGGAGAGCAGGGCTTGGGTGTAGTCTCCCTTGGCAAAGGGCTCCTCCATATACTCCCAGGCATAGGAGGCGCAGTCGTCATCGGTGAACAGGTCGGTGAGGCCGCTGCCCTGAATGAGCCAGTAGTTCTCCCCCGAGATATCCAGCACGACGATAAAATCGTTGGCGCCCAGGCCCATTTTTTCGGCCTGTTCCATGGCGTAGTTGCCCAAGTCGGCTTTTCCATAGTTGCAGGTGACGCAGCCGATGACCACACCCATGGAGCTGTCCAGAGAGCGGTTGTTGCTCTCCAACTGCTTGATGCCGGAGGAGGTGAGCACCCCGGCCTGGTCCGAGACGAACCATGGGGCATCTTGGGTGGTGGCAACGTGTCCGCCGCGGCCGGGTCGGCGGGCCAGACCGATGCCCACTGCCAGGATGATCATCATGACGGTGAGTAGGACGGCCACGCCGGTTCGTTTGAATAGTTTCATCCAAGGTCACCCCGGGGATCAGCCCCGCAGTTCCAGCAGCTTCTGCTTCAACTCGCCCTCGATGCGCTGAAGTTCCACCTCTGCCTCCCGGCGCTTCTGTGCGCCCTGGGTCTGGATGTCCATGACCTCGTCCAGGGTGGCGATGAGCTGCTGGTTGGTGTGTTGAAGGGTCTCCAAGTCCACAATACCCCGCTCGGACTCCCGGGCGGCCTCCACGGTGCCCATGTGGAGCATCTCTGCGTTCTTTTGCAGCAACTGGTTGGTCATATCCGACACAGCGCTCTGGGCTGCGGCGGCCTGACGGGAGTGCTCTAGCCCTAAGGCCAGCACCATCTGGCTCTTCCACAGGGGGATGGTGTTGACCAGAGAGGACTGAATCTTCTCCAGCATCAGGGCGTCGTTGTTTTGAATCATCCGGGTCTGGGGGCCCATCTGAATGGACACCATGCGGGTCAGTTCCAAGTCGTGGAGCTTCTTTTCAAAGCGGTTGCACAGGTTGGCGTAGTCGTTGTACTTCTGGGCCGCCTCCTGGGTCTTGGTCTGGGTGGCGGTCTGCTGGAGCTGGGCCAGGGTCTCGGTGCGGGCCTTGTCCAGGGCCTTCTTGCCCGCCAGGATATACATGGTCAGCTCCTTATAATATTTCGTGTTCAGATCATACATCTGGTCCAGCATGGCGATGTCCTTCATCAGGGTCAGCTGGTGGTTTTCCAGCACTGCCACAATCTTATCCACATTGGCATCGGCCTTGTCAAAGCTGGCCTTCAGGGCCATGGCCTCCTTTTTCTTCTTCTGGAAGAAGCCGAAAATGCCGCTTTTCTCCTCCTCGCCGAAGGTCTTCAGCTCCACCACCAGGGAGGACAGAGCCTGACCTACCTGGCCCAGGTCCTTGGTGCGCACGTTGTTCAGGGCGTTTTCCGAGAAGTCGGCAATGTTCTTCTGGGCGGCAGCGCCGTACTGGAGCACCATGGCGGTGTCGGTGAGGTCAATTTTCTGGGCAAAATCCTCCACCATCTGCTGCTCCTGGGGGGAGAGTTGAATCTCTGCCATGGCCTCCTGGGGGGCAGGCGTGGGAGCGGCGGGTGCAGAGGGAGCAGAGGAGTCCAGGGTGGGATTTAAGGTGAGGGTGGGGGTGAAATCGGGATGGTCGTTCATGGTACATTCCTCCTACGGGTCATTTTTGGGTGTCATCGGCGGACAGATTCATATCGCCCAGGCCTTCCCGGGCCAGCATCTGTTCCAGTACGTCGATGTCGGTGCTGATGTCCATGGCCTCCTGGCCGTACAGGGCGTCCAGTTGGCGGTCAAAGGCGGTGCAGATGGTGGACATGATGTCCTCAATGCGCCCCTTGGTGCCGTCGATGTTGGTACCCTCCACCCCGGTGGCGTCCATGCGGTCATAGGCGTTGAGCAGTTTCAGGGTGGTGGGGAGATAATAGTTGAGGAATCGGCGGATTTGAGGCAGCTTGTCCGGGCTCTTGGCCACCGCATCCATGATCTTCTGAGTGGTGTGCTCCAAGCGGTCGATCTGCTGGGAGAGGGTGGGGTCCTGAATGGAGTCGTTGAGTCGGCGCATCTCGGACAGGGCCCGGTCCCGCTCCTGGAGCAGCTGCTGGACCTCGGGGCTGACCGGCTCAGCCTGAGTCTTCTGGGCCTGGGGCTCAGAGGCCTCCTCTTCCGGGTCATCCAGTTCATAGCCCCGGTCCGGGAAGATGATCTTGCCCAGATAGTACACCGCCGCAGAGGCCAGACCGGCCATGATATAGTGGGTGGGTTTATACAGAGGGGCGGCCAGAGACCACACCAGCCAGGTGCCTCCTACCATATAAATGGGGAGGACGCTTTTTTTGCGAATGAAAGCCACAGCGCACGCTCCTTTCTACCAGCGTGATATTGGCTTTATTGTAACGCACTAAAGTGGGGGTGTCAAGAAAATGCAGCGCAGGTCAAGGCATTGACTTTCCCCATTTGGTGGGTTAAAATGAGAGCCTGAATGATAAAATAGGCAGGTGTACAGCCATGATGACCCTAGAAAATTTCAAACAGGCCAGAAAGGTTCTGGAAGGTGTGCTCCACCCCACGGACCTGATTTACAGCACCTTCTTCTCCAAGTCCACCGGCAACCATGTCTACATTAAGCCGGAGAACATGCAGGTGACGGGGGCCTACAAAATCCGGGGCGCTTACTTTAAGTGCTCCACCCTCACCCAGGAGGAGAAGGAGCGGGGGCTGATTACCGCTTCGGCGGGCAACCACGCCCAAGGCGTGGCCTATGCGGCTCAGGCCGCCGGCATTCCCGCCACCATCATCATGCCCACCACCACGCCCCTGGTGAAGGTCAACAACACCAAGGACTACGGCGCCCGTGTTATTTTGCACGGGGAGACCTTTGATGATGCAGCATCTATGGCGACCCTGATGAGCCAGGAGGAGGGGTACACCTATGTACACCCCTTCAACGACCTCACCGTGTCCACAGGCCAGGGCACCATTGCCTATGAGATTTTCAAGGACCTGCCGGATGTGGATGTGATTTTGGTGCCCATCGGCGGCGGCGGTCTGGCCGCTGGCGTGGCCACCCTGGCCAAGCTGCTCAACCCCTCGGTGCAGGTCATCGGCGTAGAGCCCACGGGGGCGGCGTCCATGAAGGCCAGCATTGAGGCCGGGCACGTGGTCACCCTGCCCACGGTGAACACCATTGCCGACGGTGTGGCGGTGAAGACCCCCGGCGACCTGGTGTTCCCCTACATCCAGAAGAACGTGGACGACATCCTCACCATTGGAGATGGAGAGCTGGTAGACGCCTTCCTGGATGTGATGGAGAAGCACAAGATGGTGGTGGAAAATGCAGGCCTGCTCACCATCGCCGCCCTGCGCCATCTGGAGTGCAAGGGCAAGAATGTGGTGTCGGTGCTCTCCGGCGGCAATATGGATGTGATCACCATCTCCTCCCTGGTGCAGCACGGGCTCATCAACCGGGGCCGCATCTTCACCTTCTCGGTACAACTGCCCGATCGGCCCGGCGAGCTGCTCCGTGTGGCGGAGCTGGTGGCCCGAGAAAATGGCAACATCATCAAGCTGGATCACAACCAGTTTGTCAACATCAACCGTCAGGCTGGTGTGGAGCTGAAGGTGACCCTGGAGGCCTTTGGCCACCAGCACAAGGAGGAGATTCTGTCCTCCCTGGCCAAGGCAGGATATCAGGTGAGCGAAGTGGCCACCTCCTGCGTCTACGAATAACTTCCAATTGCCGTCCGGCAAAGGGGAATCCTTTGCCGGACGGCTATGCCAATGCGGCACACAGTCGACCCGGAGACCGGGCGCGCGTGGGAGATGGGGGGAGAACGCCCGGGCAGCCGACCGCGGTATCCGCTTGTGGTATCCTATGAGGATGGCCCGTGGGCGGTGTGCTCCCCCAACCCCTGAGAGAAGGTAAAAGAATCGGAGAAGAAAGACAAAGGTGAAAGAGAACATGGTAAAGATTGCGCCATCCATTTTATCAGCAGATTTTTGCAATCTGGAGCGGGAGATCCAGCGGGTCCAAACCGCCGACCTGCTCCATGTGGATGTGATGGATGGGGCGTTTGTGCCCAACATAACCCTGGGCCTTCCGGTGGTTCGGTCCATCCGCAAACACACGGACATGCAGTTGGATTTACACTTGATGATCGACAAGCCGGTGCGGTATGTCGCCCAGTTCTGTGAGGCGGGGGCGGATTTGGTGAGCGTTCACCTGGAGTCGGACCACCCTCAGAACATCCAGAAGGCCCTGGATATCATGGGAGAATACGGCGTGAAAAAGGCGGTGGCCCTGCGGCCCATCACCTCCCCGGAGGCCATTCTGCCCTATATTGACCAGCTGGACATGGTGCTGGTGATGACGGTGGAGCCGGGCTTTGGCGGCCAGCCTTTTATGGCGTCCCAGTTGAAGACCATCACCCGGGTCCGGGAGATCATCCAGGCCCACAACCCCAGCTGTGACCTGGAGGTAGACGGAGGCATCAACCCTTCCACCGCTCGGCGTGTGGTGGAGGCGGGCGCCAACGTGCTGGTGGCGGGCTCTGCGCTGTATGAGGCCCCTGACCTTTCTGCCGCCATGGCAGCGCTGCGGGTGACAGAGTAAGAAGTACAAGATCTGGAGGCAAGAGCATGGATTATTTTCCCCCGGCTTTGGAAAACTTAGTGGAACAATTTGCAAAACTGCCCGGCGTGGGGCGCAAGAGCGCCCAGCGCCTGGCCCTGTACCTGTTGGGCCGCCCGGAGGAGGAGGCAAAGGCCTTTGCCGACGCCATCCTCCAGGCCAAGGGGAGCATCGGCTACTGCCCCAAGTGCCAGAATCTCACCCAGGGGGAGGGGCTGTGCTCCCTGTGCAGCTCGCCCCGGCGGGACCAGCACACCGTGTGTGTGGTGGCCGATCCCAAGGACGTCATCGCCCTGGAGCGGGCCCATGAGTACCAGGGGGTGTACCACGTGCTCCACGGGGTCATCTCCCCCATGAACCACGTGGGTCCCGACGACCTGCGCATCGCTCAGCTGGTGGAGCGGGTGTCTGGGGGAGAGGTGGAGGAGGTCATCATGGCCACCAACCCGGACACGGAGGGAGAGGCCACCGCCATGTACCTCTCCCGGCTGCTCAAGCCCTTCGGGGTGAAGGTCAGCCGTCTGGCTTACGGCATCCCGGTGGGCAGCCACCTGGAGTTTGCCGACGACGCCACGTTGATGCGGGCCATGGAGGGCCGCCGAGAAATGTGAGAAGAAAAAGACCGTTGCAGAAATTTCTCTCTGCAACGGTCTTTTTGCGTGTTGGTTGGCGTTACACCTGGTCGCCGGTCTTGACCTCAGGCTCCTCAAAGTCGGAGGCATCGGCGTCGTCTGCCTGGGCCTCTGCCTCTGCCTGGCCAGTGGCGGTCTGGGCATCCTCGGTGGGGGTGTTGCCCACGTACTCCCAGTCGGCGTCCTCGAAGTCGGCTTCGCAGGCGTGCTCCACTTCCTCGTCGGTGAGGTTGCCGGAGGACTTGAGATCGGCAATGCGCTGCTCGTTGACCTGAATCTGAGCCTTGGACCGGGTGATCTTGTCGCACAGATCCGCATAGGCGGCCTCGGGAGCGGAGCCCCGCTCGGCGTAGTACAGACGGCCCAGGTCCATATAGGCCCGACGAATGGCGTCCTGCTCGCTGAGGTTGAGCACCTTGAGCTTGCTGATTTCAGCCAACTGCTTGGCCTTGTTCACGCCGGTGTCGGTGAGCTCCAGAGCCTTGGCCATGCCGCTTTGGGCCAGATCCTTGGCGCGCTCCTTCAGGTCGTTGAGATCGATGTTGATATTCATAACGGTGCCTCCTTATAGGGGATGGTTCCCATAGTCTCTTTGAGGCTATTTTATGCTGAGTTGGACGAAAAAGCAAGGACTTTCTAGGACAGACTCAGTCTTGTTCGTCCACCACGTCCTGGACAAGGAAGCGGGGACGGCCTTTGGCCTCCATGTATAGCTTGCCCACATATTCGCCAATTACCCCCAGAGAGAGCAAAATGAGCCCGCCAATGAGCCACACCGAGCAGGATAGGCTGGCCCAGCCCGTGACGGTGTTGCCCGTGACCCAGCGGATGATGTTGTAGAGAATCATAAACAGGGAGACGAGGAAGACGAAAAATCCCAGCCCGGTGATGAGGCGCAGGGGCTTCACCGACAGGGAGGTGATGCCCTCCAGGGCAAAGGCCAGCATTTTTTTCAGCGGGTACTTGCTCTCTCCGGCAAACCGCTCGCCCCGCTCGTAGGTGACCACGTCGGTGCGGTAGCCGATCATGGGGACGATGCCCCGCAAAAACAGGTTCACTTCCCGGAACTGGGACAGCCCTTCCAGGGCCCGCCGGGACATGAGGCGGTAGTCGGCGTGGTTGAACACCGTCTCCGCCCCCAGAGCGTTCATAAGGCGGTAGAAGGCTTCGGCGGTGGTGCGCTTAAAGAAGGTGTCCCGCTCACGGCTGGAGCGCACACCGTACACGATGTCCACCCCTTCCAGGTACTTGTCCACCATCTCGTCCACGGCGTCGATGTCGTCTTGCAGGTCGGCGTCCATGGAGATGGCCATGTCCGCCCGGTCCTTGGCGTACATCAGACCCGCCAGCAGGGCGTTCTGGTGGCCCCGGTTGCGGCTGAGGTTGAGGCCGGAAAAGAGATGATTTCCGATGTGCAGCCGTTCAATGATCTCCCAGGTTCCGTCCCGGGAGCCGTCGTTGACAAAGAGAATGCGGCTTTTGCGGCTGATGCGGCCGCGATTCATCAGGTATTGCAGCTTGTCCCGCAGCCGCCGTGCGGTTTCGGGCAGCACCTCCTGCTCGTTGTAGCAGGGGACCACCACGTAGAGGGTATTTTGCATGGGAACCCACACCTCTTCCTTGGGATAGACTGGATTAACTGTTATTATAGTCTATCCCACGGTGGTTGGCAAGGACTCTTCGGTGAGCCACTCCCGCAGGTGCCCGATGGCCCGCCGCTCCATGCGGGAGATCTGCACTTGGCTGACCCCTAAAATCCGGGCGGTGCGCTCCTGGGTGAGGTTTTTGTAGAAGCGCAGCAGGATGACCTTTCGCTCTCGGTCCGGAAGGGCGTCGATGGCCTGGCGCAGGGCCAGCCGCTCCACCACTTCCTCCTCCATGCCGTCGCAGCCCAGAATGGACTCCAGGGTGAAGCCGTCCTCTCCCGTCTGGCTCTGGAGGGAGGCCACCGAGAGGGTGGCGGTCTCGGCGGCGGCGATGTCCTCCGGCTCCAGTCCGGTGGCCTGGGCCAGCTCTCCCACGGTGGGGTCTCGACCCAGGCGGTGGTACAGGTCCTGGCGGCACTGGCGCAGGGCCATGGCCCGCTCCTTTAGCCCTCTGCTGACCTTCACCGAGCCGTCGTCCCGGAGAAAGCGGCGGATTTCCCCGGCGATCTTAGGCACCGCGTAGGTGGAGAACTGGGTGCCGTAGCTGGTGTCGAACCCCCGCACCGCCTTGAGAAACCCCAGACAGCCCAGCTGATACAGGTCCTCCGGGTCCACCCCTCGGCCATAGTAGCGGCGGGCCACCGACCAGATGAGGCCGCTGTTTTCCAATAGCAGCCGCTCACAGGCGTCGTTGTCCCCGCCCCGGGCGGCATCCAGCAGAGAGAGGGTGTCCAGGGTGTTCATTGCCCTCCACCCACCCGGCGGGCGATGCGGCGGCGCATGGTGACGGTGGTGCCCTTGCCCACAGTGGAGCGCACCTTCACCGTGTCCATAAAGCTCTCCATGATGGTAAAGCCCATGCCGGAGCGCTCCTCATTTCCGGTGGTGAATAGAGGCGTGCGGGCCTGTTCCACGTCGGGGATGCCCACGCCGCTGTCCTTGATTTGAATTTCCAGCTGCAGGTCCTCCAACAGCCGCATGCGCATGGTGATCTTGCCCAGGGTGTTGGGGTAGGCGTGGACAATGGCGTTGGTCACCGCCTCGGACACGGCGGTTTTGATGTCGGCAATTTCGTCCAGGGTGGGGTCCAGCTGGGTGGCGAAGCAGGCCGCCACTGCCCGGGCAAAGCCCTCATTGGCGGACCGGGAGGTGAACACCACGGTGGTCTGATCCAAAGCTTTCACTATGTAGCCCTCCTTATTCCAATGTGATGAGCCGTCCGATTCCGGCGGCGTCCAGCACCCGGCGGGGCTGGGGCGGAATCCCCACCACCCGCAGATTTCCGCCCAGCTGGTCCATCTGTCTGAGGGCACGGAGCAGGACGGCGATGCCGGAGCTGTCCATGAAGGTGACGCTGGACAGGTCCAGCACCAGGCGCATGGGCAGGGCGGAAGAGATGGTGTGGTCGATGTTTTCCATAATGGTACGGGCGCTGTGGTGGTCGATCTCCCCACGCACGGAGATGACGGTGGCCCCGTTTTGCTTGTCAATGGTAATGGGCATGGCTTGTCCTCCTGAACTGTGATTGCTCTCATTATATCCAGCGTGGGACGGGAACCGTGGCGAAGCCTGCCAAAAAGCAAAAAAATTCCGGGGTGTGCCACGCACACCCCGGAATGGGGAAGAAAAATTTAGTTCATTGCGCTGAGTTGCTCTTCAATCTTGGCAATGAGCACCTTCAGCTTTTCCGCCCGGTCCTTCTCGGCGGCCACCACGTGCTCGGGAGCCTTGTTGAGGAAGCCAGGGTTGGACAGCTTGCCTTCCAGGCCCTTGAGCTCACCCTGCTTCTTGCCCAGGTCCTTCTCCAGGCGGGCCTTCTCCTTGGCCAGGTCCACCAGCTCGGCCAGAGGCATATACAGCTTGGCCATGTGGGTGATGTCGCACACCATGCCGGCGGTGTCGGTGAGGTCCTCCTGCTGGACGGTGACAGAGGAGCACCAGGCCAGACGCTTCAGGTGCGCCTCGCCGGAGGCGAAGATGTCTGCCTCGTTGGTGACGATGGTGAGAGCGGCCTTCTTGGAGGGGGGCACGTTCATCTCAGAGCGGCGGGCACGGATGGCACGGATGACATCCATGACGGCCTCCATAGACTCCTTGGCCTTCACATCTGCCCAGGCGGGATCGGCCTTGGGCCAGGACTGGAGCATGAGGAAGTCGCCCTGGTGGGGCAGGGCCTGCCAGATCTCCTCGGTGATGAAGGGCATGAAGGGATGGAGGAGCTTGAGGGTCTCGGTGAGGACGTACACCAGCACCTGCTGGGCCTGCACCTTGGCGGCCTCGTCCTCGCCCTGCAGGCGGGCCTTGGTCAGCTCGATATACCAGTCGCAGTAGTCGCTCCAGATGAAGTCGTAGACCTTGGCGGAGGCCACACCCAGCTCATAGGCCTCCATGTTTTCGGTCACTTCATTGATGACCTCGCCCAGGCGGCAGAGAATCCACTTGTCCTCCGGCTCCAGGGTCTCAGGCAGCTTATTCTCGGTGATGGTCAGGTTCATCATTACGAAGCGGCTGGCGTTCCAAATCTTATTGGCGAAGTTGCGCATGGCCTCGCACTTCTCCACGTAGAAGCGCATGTCGTTGCCGGGGCTGTTGCCGGTGATGAGGTTGAAGCGCAGGGCGTCGGCGCCGTACTTCTCCGCCATCTCCAGGGGGTCGATGCCGTTGCCCAGGCTCTTGGACATCTTCCGGCCCTTGTCGTCCCGGACCAGGCCGTGGATGAACACGGTGTGGAAGGGGGGCTTGCCGGTGTGCTCGCAGCCGGAGAAGATCATCCGGGCCACCCAGAAGAAGATGATGTCGTAGCCGGTGACCAGCACGTCGGTGGGGTAGAAGTACTTGAGATCCTCGGTCTCCTCCGGCCAGCCCAGGGTGGAGAAGGGCCACAGGGCGGAGGAGAACCAGGTGTCCAGCACGTCCTCTTCCTGAGTGATGTGCTTGGAGTGGCAGTGCTCGCACTCGGTGGGGTCGGTCTCCGACACGGTGATGTGGCCGCACTCGGCGCAGGTCCAGGCGGGAATCTGGTGGCCCCACCACAGCTGACGGGAGATGCACCAGTCGTGGACGTTCTCCATCCAGTTGGTGTAGGTTTTGGTGAAGCGCTCGGGGACGAACTTGGTCTCGCCGTCCCGCACCACCCGCAGGGCCTCCTCGGCCAGGGGGCCCATCTTCACAAACCACTGGGCGGAGATGATGGGCTCCACGTCGGTGCCGCAGCGGTAGCAGGTGCCCACGTTGTGCTGGTGGTCCTCGATCTTCTCCAGCAGGCCCAGCGCGTCCAGGTCGGCCACAATGGCCTTGCGGGCCTCGTAGCGCTCCATGCCCTGATACTTGCCGCCGTTTTCATTGACCACGCCGTGGTCATCCAGCACCCGGATGGACTCCAGGTTGCACCGCAGACCCACCTCGAAGTCGTTGGGGTCGTGGGCGGGGGTCATCTTCACGCAGCCGGTGCCGAACTCCATGTCCACATACTCGTCGGCCACAATGGGAATCTCCCGGTTGACCAGGGGCAGCAGACACTTCTTGCCGATGAGGTCCTTGTACCGCTCATCGTTGGGGTTGACGGCCACGCCGGTGTCGCCCAGCATGGTCTCGGGACGGGTGGTGGCCACGATGACATAGCGGCCTTCCTCCCCCACGATGGGGTAGCGCAGGTGCCACAGGTGGCCGGGCTTGTCCTGGTACTCCACCTCAGCGTCAGACAGAGCGGTGACGCAGTGGGGGCACCAGTTGACGATGCGGCTTCCCTTATAAATGAGGCCCTTCTTGTACAGGGAGACAAACACGTGGCGCACGGCCTTGGACAGGCCCTCGTCCATGGTGAACCGGGAGCGATCCCAGTCACAGGAGGCGCCCATCTTCTTCTGCTGGGCCACAATGCGGTTGCCGTACTGGTGCTTCCAGTCCCACACCCGCTCCAGGAACTTCTCCCGACCCAGGTCGTGGCGGGACAGGCCCTCTTTCTTGCGCAGCTCCTCCTCCACCTTGATCTGGGTGGCGATGCCGGCGTGGTCGGTGCCGGGCACCCACAGGGCGGCGTAGCCCTGCATCCGCTTGAAGCGAATGAGAATGTCCTGGAGGGTGCAGTCCATGGCGTGGCCCATGTGCAGCTGTCCGGTGACGTTGGGGGGCGGCATGACGATGGTGAAGGGCTTCTTGTCCGGGTCACGGTGCCCGGCAAAGCAGCCGTTCTTCTCCCACATCTCGTAGATGCGGCCCTCTACCTCCTGGGGTTCATAGACCTTGGGCAGTTCTTTCTTCATAACAACACTCCTTATTTGTCATGGGGCAAAAAAAGTTCGCCCCAAGTCGTAGACTCAGGGCGAACGGAAAATGTCCGCGGTACCACCTGAATTCGGACCGGATATACACAGCCCGCACTCTTTTCCCACTGACGTAGGGACACGGCGGCATTTACTTCTTATGTTCAACGCCGCAGCTCCGGGACCACCTTCCCCACGCCCTCTGCCATGCCTTGCACCAAACCGGCATCTCTCTGAACCAGAAGCGGGTGGGTACTCCTTCCCATCACAGCTATTGTACCGTAACAGTATATGCAAAATCGGGAGCGTTGTCAAGGAAAAGCCCCCGCCTGAGAAAATCAGGCGAGGGCTGAGAAAAGTGGAAGGTTACTTCATCAGGGAGCACACCAGCTGGGTGTAAGCGGCGGCGTCCTCAATGGGCAGGCCTGCAATGAGCAGGGCCTGGTGGTAGAGCACCTGCACGTAGGTGGCGGCCTTCTCCTTGTCGCCGCTGTCCACAGCGGTGCGCAGAGCGGCAAAGGCGTCGGAGTTGGGGTTGAGCTCCAGCACCCGCTCCGCCTTCATCGTGCCGGCCTGGGCGCCCTCCATGCGGGAGAAATACTTCTCCATCTCCAGGGACATGGGGCCGTCGGCAGTCATGCAAACGGGAGCGGACTTGAGGATCTTGGAGATACGGGCCTCCTTGATCTTGTCCCCCAGGGTCTCCTTGACGAAGTCCAGCACAGCCTTACTCTCCTCGGCCTGCTTCTCCTGCTGGGCCTTCTCCTCGTCGGTCTCAGGCAGGGCGTCGGGGTCGGACACGGACTTGATTTTCTTGCCGTCCACCTCGGCCAGAGCCTGCATGACAAACTCGTCCACCTCTTCGGTGAGGCAGAGAATCTCGAAGCCACGGTCGGCCACACGCTCCACCTGGGGCAGGGAGGCGGCCTGGGCGGCAGAGTCGGCGCAGACGTAGTAGATATACTCCTGGCCCTCCTTCATCCGCTCCACATACTCCGCCAGAGAGGTGAGCTTGTCCGAAGCGGTGGACCCGAACAGCAGCAGATCCCGCAGCAGGTCCTTCTTGGCTCCGTACTGGTCCACCACGCTGTACTTGAGCTGGCGGCCGAAGGCAGCCCAGAACTTCTCGTAGGTCTCCCGGTCGTCCTTTATCATCTTGGCCAGCTCGTTCTTGATCTTCTTCTCCAGAGCGGTGGCGATGATCTTCAACTGACGGGTGTGCTGGAGCATCTCACGGGAGATGTTCAGAGAGAAGTCGGGGGAGTCCACCACACCCTTGACGAAGCGGAAGCAGTCGGGGAGCAGATCGGCGCACTTGTCCATGATGAGCACGCCGGAGGAGTACAGCTGCAGCCCCTTCTCATACTCCCGGGTGTAGAAGTCAAAGGGAGTCTGGCCGGGGATGAACAGCAGGGCCTTGTAGGTGACGGTGCCCTCCGAGGAGGTGGTGATGGTGGCCAGGGGAGCCTGCCAGTCCATGAACTTCTCCTGATAGAAGCGGTCGTACTCCTCCTGCTCCACCTTGGAGCGGGGGCGCTGCCACAGAGGCACCATGGAGTTGATGGTCTTCTCCTCCTGCACCGTCTCCCACTCGGGCTTGTAGTCCTCGGGGGCGTCGGCGGGCTTCTCCTTCATGCGGTAGTCCTCCACCACCATGCGGATGGGGTGGCGGATGTAGTCGGAGTACTTCTTGATGAGGCTCTGGAGATGATTGCTGTCCAGATACTCGTCGTAGTTCTCCTCCTCGGTGTTGTCCTTGATGGTCATAATGACCTGAGTGCCCCAGCCCTCCATCTCACAGGGGGTGATGGTGTAGCCGTCTACGCCGGAGGACTCCCAGCGGTAGGCCTGCTGGTCGCCAAAGCGGCGGGTGAGCACGGTGACCTCGCGGGCCACCATGAAAGCGGAGTAAAAGCCCACGCCGAACTGGCCGATGATGTCGGCGGCGTTGTCCTTGCCCATCTCCTGCTTGAACTGCAGAGAGCCGCTGCGGGCGATGGTGCCCAGGTTGTTCTCCAGCTCCTCCTGGGTCATGCCGATGCCGTTATCGGTGACGGTAAGGGTGCGGTGCTCTTTGTCCGGTGTCACAGTGATGGTAAAGTCAGAAGGCTTTACATCAATGCTGCCATCGCTGAGGGCCAGATAGGCCAGCTTATCAATGGCGTCGCTGGCGTTGGAAATGATCTCACGCAGGAAGATCTCTTTGTGGGTATAAATGGAATTGATCATCAGGTCCATCAGCCGTTTGGACTCGGCCTGAAACTGTTTTTTCTCCATGAGTGGTACACCTCGAATTGCATGTTTTAGCACTCGTACTGATCGAGTGCTAACTTTACTATAATACTTACTCCCATGTTTTGCAAGGGGTGTAACAAAAAATTCACAAACTTTATTAGAATAGTAGCCCCTGAACGGGAGAGACTATGGGCAAAGAGGAGAAAATCCGGCAGAAACAAAATTTAGGTTGCCATGGGGTGGGGGCAATGCTATAATATATGCGCATTAAAGCAAAGTTGTACGTTCTATCCAAGGGATAGAATTCTTTCATATAGATAGCCCCCATTTCAGGGAGCGATTACCAACCCGGCCAGGCCGGGGACGCTATGAGGTGTCTTTTTTGAAAAAATATTTCATTTACGGCGGCAGACCGCTGTATGGCAAAGTCGAGATCAGCGGGGCCAAGAATGCCGCTGTCGGTATCATTCCCGCTGCTCTGTTGGTCAATGGCGTGTGCCGCATTGGCAACCTGCCTCAGATCAGCGATGTGACCTTGATGCTCAATATCCTCCAGGAACTGGGGGCCAACGTGCGCACCATCAACCGTTCCACGGTGGAGGTGGACTGCACCGCCATCCATAACAGCCCGGTGGCCTACGAGTCCGGGCGTAAAATCCGTGCCAGCTATTACCTGCTTGGCGCGCTTTTGGGGCGTTTTGGCCAGGCAGAAGTGCCTCTGCCCGGCGGCTGTGACTTCGGCGGCCGACCCATCGACCAGCACCTGAAGGGGCTGCGGGCCCTGGGGGCGGACGTGGAAGTGAAAAACGGCTTTATGTGCGCCAAGGTGCCCGACGGACGGCTCAAGGGCAGCCACATCTACCTGGATGTGGTCACCGTGGGGGCCACCATGAACGTGATGCTGGCCGCCACTTTGGCCGATGGGCTCACGGTCATCGAAAACGCCGCCAAGGAGCCTCACATTGTGGACCTGGCCAACTTCCTCAACTCCATGGGCGCTCAGATTACCGGCGCCGGCACCGACGTCATCAAGGTGCGGGGCGTGGAGCACCTCCACGGGGGCGAATACTCCATCATTCCCGACCAGATCGAGGCGGGCACCTATATGGCCGCTGTGGCCGCCGCAGGCGGCGAGGTGCGGGTGAATAACATCATCCCCAAGCACATGGAGTGCATCACCGCCAAGCTGCTGGAGATGGGCGTCGAGGTGGAAGAGGACGGCGACAGCCTCATTGTCCGCCGCAATGGCCCTCTGCACCGGGCCAACATCAAGACCATGCCCTATCCCGGCTTCCCCACCGACATGCAGCCCCAGATCGCCGCGGTCCTCTGTCTGGCAGAGGGCACCAGCGTCATCACCGAGGGCGTGTGGGATAACCGATTCCGCTATACCGAGGAGTTCCGCCGCATGGGTGCCAAGATTCAGGTGGACGGCAAGATCGCCATCATTGAGGGCGTGCCCCAGCTTATGGCAGCCCCGGTGGAGGCCTGTGACCTGCGGGCCGGCGCCGCTCTGGTGGTGGCCGCTCTGGCCGCTCAGGGTGTCTCTGAGGTGGGCAACATCCGCCATGTGGAGCGGGGTTACGAGGACATCGTGGCCAAGCTCACTGGCATTGGAGCCCAGATCGAAGTGGTGGACCTGCCTGATCCCCAGGTGGAGAACGCCAACGCAGCGGGCTAAACATCAAAGATACACATGGACTGCGGCAGTCCCGACAAGGGGCTGCCGCTTTTTGTGGGGAGGGAGAGAAGTTTGTTGAAGTTTGCCACCGTGGCCAGCGGCTCCTCTGGCAACTGCTCGGTCATCACCGACGGCAGCACCCATATCCTCATTGACGCCGGGGTATCCGCCCGGCGCATCACCACTGGGCTCAAGAGCCTGGGCATTCAGCCGGGGGAGTTGTCTGCCATTCTCATTACCCACGAGCACAGCGACCACATCAGCGGCATCCCGGTGCTGTGCCGCCAGCTGGATGTGGAACTGTACACCGCCGAGGGGACGGCCCGGGAGATCTGCCGAAAGAATCCGGAGTTGCAGCCCCGGTTTCGGGTCTTTGATCCCGGGGAGCGCTTTGCCCTGGGGGACTTGGTGGTGGGCAGCTTTCCCGTCAGCCACGACTGTGTCAGCCCCGTGGGCTACACCGTGACCCGGGGGGAGCGGAAGCTCACCTTCTGTACCGACCTGGGTGTGGTGACCCAGCCAGTGTTGGAGGCGGTGCAGGGGGCCAGTACCCTGGTGGCGGAGTATAACTATGACCCGGAGATGCTGCGCACAGGCCCCTATCCGGAATACTTGAAGAGCCGTATTGCAGGGCAGCGGGGCCACCTGTCCAACCAGGTGGGAGCCCAGCTCACCCGCTGGGCGGTGGAGCGAGGCACCCGGCAAGTGGTGCTGGCCCATCTGTCCAAGGAGAACAACCAGCCCGCCACCGCCAAACTGGCGGCCCAGGCGGGGATTGGGGAGCGGGAGCAGAGCGTGGAGCTGTGCGTAGCGCCCCGCAGCGAGGCATCGGCGTGGATGGAGGTGTGAGGACATGGTGAGTGTACATATTATCTGCGTGGGCAAGATGAAGGAGAAGTTTTACCTGGAGGCAGCGGCGGAATATGCCAAGCGTCTGGGCGGATACTGCCGCCTCACCGTCACCGAGCTGCCCGAGGAGCGGCTGCCGGACCGCCCCACTCAGGCCCAAATCCAGGCCGCTTTAGAGCGAGAAGGGGAGGCAATTCTTGCTAAACTGCCCAAGGGCGGCAAGGTGGTGGCCATGTGCATTGAAGGCAAGACCATGGACAGCCCCCAGCTGGCCCAGCGTCTAAGTAGCTGGATGGTGGAGGGAGCCTCGGATATCACCTTCCTGGTGGGTGGCTCCTTCGGCATGAGCCAGACGGTGAAGGACAAGGCCCATCTGCGCCTGTCCATGTCCCCCATGACCTTCCCACACCACCTGGCCCGGGTGATGCTGCTGGAGCAGATTTACCGGGCATTTAAGATCCAAGAGGGGTCTGGATACCATAAATGAGTACACGCCGTGCGGCCTTGAGGCCGCACGGTTTTTGTTTCAAATTTCTTAGAAAAATTTCATAAAAACGGTTGACAAAACGGGATGGTCATAGTACAATACAGACAAGAAGAAAGGAAAGGTGAGTCCGATGTACTAACCGGAACCGACTACTTCAGTAAACATATCGCGATATGAAAAATATGAAGGAAGAAGGTAACACACATCCAGACTTCGATGATTGGGTTGCGCAAAGTGAAGTGAAACTCGGAAAGTTCCAAACAGGCTTGAGTAAGCAGAAGACACGTAGGAGAATCCCCTGATGCCAGTGGCAGACAAGGCGGAAACCAAGGTGTGAGCGTTTGCAGAAACCATGAGTTCGTCATTTCTCTTCGGAATCCAAAGTCAAAAATCCAAAGAAAGAGTAGGTAGCGTCCATTGGAAATTTCTAGCCAGAAGTAAGCCCCCAGCTGCGATTTGGGACAGCTGGGGGCTTGGTGTATTTTGGAGAGAAATTCAGATAAAACCAGGGGGCGAATGGTGTCGAAGTTTGTGGAGCAATGTGCATTGCAAAAATGGCTGTATTCCAGTATACTATTCCATAGTGTGCATTGTATTGTGTGGAAAGTGCTATGAGGTGATAACATGTTTGCAAAGGATATCGGAATTGACCTGGGTACAGCCAGTGTGTTGGTATATATCAAAGATAAGGGCATCGTGCTGCGGGAGCCCTCCGTGGTGGCCCTGGATAAGAATACTGGGAAGCTGTTGAAGGTGGGTACCGACGCTCAGAACATGCTGGGCCGTACCCCCGGCAACATTGTGGCCATCCGTCCCCTGCGGGAGGGCGTCATCTCTGACTACGATATGACCGAGCGGATGCTCCGGGAGTTCATCCGCAAGGTGGCCCCCATCCGTCTGTTCAAGCCCCGCGTGGTGATCTGTGTGCCCTCCGGCATCACCGAGGTAGAGGAGCGCGCCGTCATCGACGCCGGCATCCAGGCTGGCGCCCGCCGGGTGTACCTCATTGAGGAGCCTCTGGCCGCTGCCATCGGCGCTGGCATCGACATCACTCAGCCCGACGGCCACATGGTGGTGGACATCGGCGGCGGCACCGCTGACATCGCCGTCATCTCCCTGTCCGGCATTGTGGAGTCCGCCTCCATCAAGGTGGCTGGCGACTCCTTCAGCGAGGCAGTGGTGAAGTACATTCGCAAGCGCCACAACGTGCTCATTGGCGACCGTACCGCCGAGGAGCTGAAGATGAAGATTGGCTGTGTCTTCCCCCGGCCTGAAGAGGTCAGCATGGAGATCAAGGGCCGTTGCCTGATGACTGGCCTGCCCCGGGTGTTCACCGTCACCTCCAGCGAGATGATCGAGGCCTTCGAGGAGCCCTGTGCCCGCATTTTGGAGGCAGTCCATGGGGTGCTGGAGCGTACACCCCCCGAGCTGGTGGCGGACATCTCCACCAACGGTATCGTCATGACCGGCGGCGGCTCTCTGGTGTGGGGCTTTGACAAGCTCATTGAATCCCACACCGGCATCGAGACCTATGTGGCCGACGACGCCATCTCCTGTGTGGCCCTGGGTACCGGCCGCAGCCTGGACTGGGTGGGCGAGATGCAGGACGGCACTATGAACATCTCCCGCAGCCGTCAGATGCTGTAAAAACCAAAAGCAAAGCGGACAGAGCCTGGCTCTGTCCGCTTATTTTATGTGCTGAGTCGCCAGGAGGCGGAGCTTGTCCGGGGTGTTGTCCTCCGGGTGGTCCAGTACGTGGTTTAGTAGTATTCCCTGGACTCGGCCAATGTCCGGTCCCGCCAACCCCATGGCTGCCAGCTCTCGCCCGGATAGGGCCAGTTCCTTGGCACTGAGACAGGGCCTTTGGGCCAATACCTGGTCCAGCAGTTCGGTGGGGGCCTTTTTGCCCTGTACCTGAGCCATGGCAGCCCCTGCCTCACAAGCGGGGACACCATACCGGGCCAGGGCGTGCCGCCAGCCAGAGGCGTCTTGGGGCAGACCCTCCCGAAATAGGGCGAGACCACGAGACAGTGGTACGATGAGCTTTTTGTCCCGGATGAGGCTATGGAGCAGGGGGAGCGGGTCGTGGCCGCTCTCTGCCATCAGGGAGGCCAGCCCTGCCCAGCGGGGCAGAGGCTCGCGGGGAAGGTCTGTGAGAGGCGAGGCGTCCACCACTGGGCCGCTGAGAAGCCCAGAGGAGAAGAAGAGCTTGGCCCAGTGGGGGGCAGGGGCACACAGGGTTTTCTCCACCTCGGGGCGGATGCGCTCAGCAGGCAGGTGGTGAGGCTGGGGGCCCAGCTCCTTCAGGGCATGGACCAGTTCCGGGTCCAGGGTAAAGTCCAGCTGAGCGGCGAAGCGGATGGCCCGGAACATGCGCAGCCGGTCCTCCTGGAACCGCTGCATGGGGGCTCCCACGCAGCGGATGACCCGGCTCTCCAGGTCTGCCTGTCCGCCAAAGGGGTCGATGACGGCGCCGTCTGGAGCCAGAGCCATGGCGTTGACGGTGAAGTCCCGGCGGGACAGGTCGTTGGAGAGGGAGGAGACAAAGAACACGGAATCGGGGCGGCGGCCGTCCCGGTACCCGCCCTCACACCGGAAGGTGGTCACCTCCAAACCCTGTCCGTCCAGCACCACCGTCACAGTGCCGTAGTTGATGCCCGTGGGGACGGTGTGGGAGAAAAGGTTTTGGACTTGTGAGGGGAGAGCGGAGGTGCAGATATCCCAGTCCTGGGGCGTGCGGGCCAGCAGCAGGTCCCGGACGCAGCCGCCCACGGGGTAAGCTTCAAACCCGGCCTGCCACAGAGTGCGGCAGCAGTGGGCGACGGCAGGGGGGAGGGTGTTGGGGTAATCCATGGTGTGCTCCTTTCCTTGTGGAAAAACGGAAAAAAGGGAAGAATCCGGTTGCCATTCTCCATGGCGCATAGTATAATATAATGGTTTTGAGTATATAGTACCAGAAGAATTAGGATAATTTTATTATATGGGGTGTGCATATGTCAGTCAATAACATCCATGAGTATATCAAACCGGGAAAGCGGGCCCATCTGGTGGGCATTGGCGGTGTTTCCATGGCCTCTCTGGCCGAGGTGCTGCTGGGCAACGGGGTCATCATCACGGGTTCGGATCGGCAGGAGAGCGCCACTGTGGCCCACCTGCGCAGCCTGGGTATCCCGGTGACCATTGGCCATCTGCCTGAGAGCGTGGAGGGGGCGGACTGCGTGGTGCGCACCGCCGCCGTACACAACGACAACCCGGAGATCGCTGCCGCTCTGTCCGCTGGTATTCCCGTATTCGAGCGGGCCCAGGCCTGGGGCGCCATCATGACGGGGTATAAGAACGCACTGTGCATCTCCGGCACCCACGGCAAGACCACCACCACCTCCATCTGCACCCACATCTTCATGGCCGCCCAGCTGGACCCCACGGTGATGATTGGCGGCACGCTGCCCCTGCTGAAGGCCGGGCACCGGGTGGGCCAGGGTGACACCATCATTCTGGAGTCCTGCGAGTACTGCAACTCCTTCCTCTCCTTCCGTCCCACAGTGGCGGTGATTTTGAACATCGAGGCGGACCACCTGGACTTCTTCAAAGACCTGGAGGACGTGGAGCACTCCTTCCGGGCCTTTGCCGATCTGGTGCCGGACGGCGGGTACATCGTGGCCAACTGTGAGGATGCCAACACCATGAAGGCGCTGGAGGGGGAGACCCGTCCTATGATTACCTTCGGTGTGGAGAAGGGCGACGTGCACGCCGAGAACCTGGAGATGAACCACGGCTTTGCCACCTTCGACGTGGTGTACCGGGATCAGGTGTATGCCCACGTGGAGCTGTCCATTCCCGGCATGCACAACGTGAAAAACGTGCTGGCGGCCTCTGCCGCCGCTGCGGTGCTGGGGGTTCCCGGCTGGGCCGTGGAGCAGGGCATGCGGGACTTCCGTCTGCCTGGACGCCGCTTTGAGTACAAGGGGGACTACAACGGGGCAGAGGTGTGCGACGACTACGCCCACCACCCCGGCGAGCTGGAAGTGCTGCTGGACTCGGCCAAGAGCCTGGGACACAAGCGGGTCATCTGTGCGTTCCAGCCCCATACCTATACCCGTACCCACGAGCTCTTTGACGACTTTGTGCGGGTGCTGAAAAAGCCGGACCTCACCCTGTTGGCGGAGATCTACGCCGCCCGGGAGACCAACGATTTGGGCATCTCTTCGGCGGACCTGGCTGCCCAGATTCCCGGCAGCATCTTCTGCCCCACTCTGGAGGATGTGACCGCCAAGCTCCGGGAACTGGCCCAGCCCGGCGACCTGATCCTCACGGTAGGCGCTGGCGACATTTACCGGGCCGGTGAGATGCTGGTGGCAACCGAGAAGTAATAGACATAGGAAACGGCGTAGGAAGCGTTTGATGGCTTCCTACGCCGTTTTGTTATGCATGGGTGGGGAGAAAGAGCAGGGTGTCCAGAAGCTGCTGGAAGATGCCCCACACGGTGAGGCGGGCCACTCCGGCGGAGGCCACCAGGTCCACCCGCTCATGTTCCTCACCGTCCAGATACACGATCATCTCGCCCAGCTTCTGCCCCTCCTCCACCGGGGCGGAGACCTCCTCCGGCAGATGGACCTGGGTGGTGACGGCGGCGCTCTGGCTCTGGCGGGTGAGGATGGTGCAGTCGTGGTCCAGCACCGGCTGTACCGTGTCCTGCTCTCCCAGCAGTACCGAGATGGGGGGAAGTACCTGCTCGGGATAGACCTGGGTGAGGGAGTAGTTGGCAAAGCCGTAGTTGAGCAGGGCAGCGGCGCTGTCAAAGCGGTCGGAGGGGGTGGCGGCGTGCATCACCACGGCGATGAGCTCCATGCCGTCCCGCTCTGCTGTGGCGGACAGGCAGTAGAGGGCAGTGTCGGTGGAGCCGGTTTTCAGCCCTGTGGCCCCGGGATAGGAGTAGATGAGCCGGTTGGTGTTGGTCAGCTGAAATGCACCGTCCCGGAGGGTGTCCATCCAGATGGTGGTGTACTCCCGCAGCTGGGGGTGATTCAAAATCAGCTCCCGGCTCATGAGGGCGATGTCGTAGGCGGAGGACACGTGGCCCTCTGCGGGGAGTCCGGTACAGTTGCAAAAGACGGTGGACTCCATGCCCAGCTCTTTGGCCCTCTCGTTCATGCGCTGAACAAAGGCGGTCTCACTGCCGGATACTGCCTCCGCCAGAGCCACGGCGCAGTCATTGGCGGACGCCACGGCCACCGCCTTCACCATCTCGCTGACGGTGAGTTGCTCCCCCTCTTTCAGCCAGATCTGGGAGCCGCCCATGGAGCAGGCGTAGGGGGAGGCGGTGATCACGTCATCCCAGGAGAGCGTCCCGGCGTCAATGGCCTCCATCACCAGCAGCAGGGTCATCACCTTGGTCACCGAGGCGGGCTCGTAGACGGCGTGGGCATCCTGCTCAAAGAGCACCTCTCCGGTGCTTTTCTCCATGAGAATGGCAGAGGGCGCAGTGATATCCACCTCAGCGGCCCGGGCTTGGGTGGGCAGCAGGCACAGCAGTACCAGAGACAGGGCGAGTACGGCTTTCATGGTGTCAATCCCTCATTTCCTGTATTGGTAAGACCAGCCTATGAGGGAGCCGAGTGGACTATTCATGTCATGGAAATAAAAAAGAAGGACACAACTTCCGTTGTGTCCTTCTGGTGCGGATGACGGGACTCGAACCCGTACGGCCGTGGGCCACTAGCACCTCAAGCTAGCCAGTCTACCAGTTCCAGCACATCCGCATAACTCAAGCTTGTTTATTATAGCGCAGACATCCCTTTTTGTCAACCTAAAAAAATCGTCGTTTTTTTGAAAATATCTGTTGACAAACGAGGAGACCCATGGTAATATATCTCTTGTCGCTACGAGCGATACACCACTTGCGCGAGTGGTGGAATTGGTAGACTCGCTGGCTTCAGGTGCCAGTGCTCGCAAGGGCGTGCGGGTTCGACTCCCGCCTCGCGCACCAGAAGGACACGACCAAGTCGTGTCCTTCTTTTTCGTTTTCCTTGTAAGAAAATCTGCGGGGGAAGAAGCATGACCAGAGGCCAATCGCTGGGCCAAAGGTCCGATGCAGAAAATGAAAAGAAATTGAAAAAAGGTGTTGACAGATGCCCACTTCCGTGGTATTATTACCTCCGTTGCTGAGGCAACCAAGCCACTTGCGCGAGTGGTGGAATTGGTAGACTCGCTGGCTTCAGGTGCCAGTGCTCGCAAGGGCGTGCGGGTTCGACTCCCGCCTCGCGCACCAAAAGGACACACGTTGGACGTGTGTCCTTTTTCTTTTGTGGAATACTTCCTAATCATGGAATATATGTCTGCGTACTCCTGTTCAAAAGGGAAGAAATGGTGCGTATGCCTTGCAAACCATGGGAAAAGGGAGTAGAATAGACCAAGATTTGCAAAAGCAAGTCTGTTACATTCACTTGGATAGATGAAGTGAAAGGAGGAAATTAAGATGGCGAGAGTGACAACGGCTCAGAAGAAGACCGTGACCGAGCCCAAGGTTGAAGCCTCTTTGGAGAAGAAGGTTGTGGAGCAGCCTGTGAAGAAGACCACCCGTACCGCCGCCCCCAAGAAGGTGGAGCTGGCTTACGTGCAGTTTGCCGGCAAGGAGTGGGACATGGCTGAGGTTGTGAAGAAGGCCAAGGAAGATTACCTGGCCCAGGGCAACAAGGCTACCTCCATGAAGAAGTTCTGCGTGTACGTCAAGCCCGAAGAGGGTCTGGCTTACTATGTGGTCAACGACACCGAGACCGGCAGCGTGGAGCTCTGAGATTGAGGCAACACAAGCGTCAAAAACAGCGAGGTCAGGAAATCCCAAAGGGGATTCTCGACCTCGCTGTTTTTCTATCCAAAGGGAACAGGCCGCAGGCTTTGAAGTCGGCGATCATCACGTCATTGGTCAGGGGGAAGATGACGGTAGAGGCGAAAAAGAGGATGAGGAAGATGATGCACTGAGGCACCGCCACCAGGGACACCACCGCACCCAGGCTACAGGCAAAGATGGCGGCGGTGAACAGGTCCAGGATGGACTTGGAAATGAGGATGGTGTGGTCTCCCGTCATGCCGGACACGATGGAGCCATAGATGCCGGTACCGCTGGCACAGAACAGCACGATGATGGTCACCAGGGTGGCGGTAAACTCCTCCTCGCTGAGCTTGCTGTTGTTGTGGATGAACCGGGACACAACCTTCTGCATGGCCACGGCGCCACGGTTGATGTTGTCCCCCAGATGGATGGCAAGGCCGATGGCGGTGCCAATGATGAGGGAAAAAATCACCGCAGGCATGTTCTGCATCAGCACAATGGAGCTGATGCCCGTGCCCATGGAGCAGCAGCCGAAGATCATGTTGATGCGGTCTTTGAAGTCGTCTTTCAAAAGCCCTCCGGCCACGGCCCCCACAAGGCCGCCTACCACCACGGACAGGGCGTTGATCATCACGCCAATTGGCATAGGTTCTCTCTCCTTTCTAGATGGAAGCGCAGGTTAGAACAGATCAGGCACCCACTTCTTGGGGTCCAGCTCCTTGAACTTGGAGCGCTGGAAGCGGTGCTTCTGATCGAAGGGAAAGGTGGTGCGCCTATTCCCAAAAACGATGGAGAATTTTTGGTATGGGGAGTTGCATGAGAGGTGTCAGACGTAGTAAAATTCATAAGATAAGAGTGAAAACGAGGGGGGATGGACATGACCATGGCACAGATCCAACACTTTCTGGACATCGTGAATTGGGGTGGGTTTTCTGCAGCGGCCAGCGAGACGTTTATCTCCCAGTCCTCCCTCTCCAAACAGATCAAGTCCCTGGAATCCGAGCTCAACGTCCAGCTGTTTGACCGCACCAACAACAAAATTGCCCTCACCCCAGGGGGCACCGCGTTTCTGGAATACGCCAGAAAGCTCAACAATACCTACAAGGCCATGCTCCAGGACATGGAGCAGTATAGCAGCGCCAAGAAGACCATCTCCGTGGGAATTTTGCCCCTGGAGCAGGGGTACCGCCTGCTGGAGCGGCTGACCTCCTATCAGGTGGCCATGAAGCGGGTGCAGGTAAACATCACCGAGGACAACCAGGGCAAGCTGATTCCCCTGCTAGACCACGGCAAGCTGGATTTCGCCGTGGTGCGTATGGACGAGCTGGACCCGGAGGTATACGAGTTTCACCCCATCTACCGGGACAAGCTGGTGCTGGTGTACCGGAACACCCAGGAGGGAATCCCGCCGGAGGAATCCGTCTCCCTCTCTCAGCTCTCCCATCTGCCCTTTGTGCTCATGAGCGACGAGTCGGTGCTGCACAACCTGTGTGTCCGGCAGTTCCACCGGGAGAACTTCCATCCGTCGGTGATCTACACCGCCGCCCGGCACCGGTATCTGCTCAGCCTGGTAAACTCGGGGCTGGGAGTGACCATCCTGCCCAAGACCCTGGTGAATACCGATTTGTTCCCGGATCTGTGCTGCAAGGACCTCAGCGGGGACATGGAGTCCCTCATCGGGGTGGTGCGGCTCAAGCACGCCCACTTGTCCGCCGGGGCGGAGCATCTCTATGAGTTCTTTGCACAGCAGGGCATACTGGCCCAGGAACCATGAAAGGACGAGACACAGACATGAAACGGCTTATTGTAGCAATCAGCGGCGCCACCGGGGTGCAGATGGGGGCCGGGCTGTTGGAGGTGCTCCACCACATGCCCCAGGTGGAGACCCACCTGGTCATCAGCCGAGGTGCAGAGGTGATTTTCCAGCGGGAGACCTCCATGGACTTGGAAGAGTTGAAGAAGCTGGCGGACTATACCTACGATGTGGACAACTTGGCAGCCGCCATTTCCAGCGGCTCCTGCCGTACCGACGGGATGATCATTCTCCCGTGCAGCATGAAGACCCTCTCGGGGCTGGCCAACGCCTATGACGAGGACCTCATTGTGCGGGCGGCGGACGTGTGCCTGAAAGAGAACCGCCGGGTGGTGGTGGTGCCCCGGGAGATGCCCCTCAACCGCATCCACTGCCGCAATCTGCTCACCGCCTGCGAGGCGGGGTATGTCATTATCCCGCCCATGCTCACCTTTTACAGCGACTACCCCACCGCCCAGGACCAAGTGGACCACATCATCGGGAAAATTCTCATGCAGTTTGACCTGGACTGTGAGCGGTTCCAGCCGTGGAAGGGGTGAGGGGCATGGATTTGAAGGTGAAGGTGGGCAGCGACCCCTGCGCCGTCCGTCTGACTCTCTCCGCCACCCAGGGGCGGGGGCTGTGCGGCTTCCTCACCGGGGGTGTGGCCCATGTGGGCGGCGTGGCCTACGCCGTGCCTCGGCCCAAGTCCTCGGGAGAGGGGCTCACAGCAGACCTCAGCACCATCTGTGGCCCCGGACACAAGGATGTGTATGCCGCCCAGACGGTGGCAGAAACGCTCTGCCTTGCTACCAACGAGACGATGTGCATCTGTGCCGGGCTGCATCTGGACCACGCCAGCCAAGCTCAGATTAAAGAGATGATGGACAACTGTACTCAGGCCGCTCAACAGGCGGCGGAGGCGTACAAGAAGATGGGAGGCCAGTGACATGGAAGACCTGCTGATTTGTGTAGACCCCCTGGACGTGCCAGTGGGCACCATGGGGAAGGAGGAGTGCCACCGGAGGGGATTGCTCCACCGGGCGTTCTCCATCTTTTTATATGACGGGGAGCGGGTGCTCCTCCAGCGCCGGGCCCTCCGCAAGTACCACTCCGGCGGGCTGTGGGCCAACTCCTGCTGTTCCCATCCCCGGGATGGGGAGACGCTGGAAGAGGCAGTGCAGCGCAGGCTCATGGATGAGCTGGGGGTGTCCTGCCCCTGCCGGGAGGTGGGCAGTTTCGTCTACCGTCACCAGTTCGCCCCGGACCTGTACGAGTATGAGTACGACCATGTGTTTGTGGGGACCTATTCCGGACCGGTGACCCCCAATCCGGAGGAAATTATGGAGACCCGGTGGTACACCAAGGAGGAGATTCTCTCCCTCCTCATCCAAGACCCGGCCCGCTTTGCCCCTTGGTTTATCACCGCCTTTCCCATGGCCATTAAGGATATGGAGTAAAAGATCTGCGGCGCATTTTGCGCCGCAGCTCGTTGTCATTTCAGGAACCGTTTCAAGAGGTTGAACTTGGAGGGGGTGTAGGGGTGGTAGCGCAGAGGCACGTCCACGTGCTGGCCCCCCACCAGGATGCTCTTGTAATGGGTGAAGGTGTCAAAGCTGGCCTTGCCGTGGTAGGCGCCCATGCCGCTGTGGCCCACACCGCCGAAGGGTAGGTAGGGGGTGGCCAGGTGCAGAATGGTGTCGTTGAAGCAGCCGCCGCCGAAGGATAGACGGGAGGTCACCAACTCCTGCATCGCCCGGCTCCTGGAGAAGAGGTACAGGGCCAGGGGCTTCTCCCGGCTGGACACAAAGTCCACCACCTCCTGGGGCGTGGCGTAGGAGAGAATGGGGAGGACGGGGCCGAAAATCTCCTCCTGCATTACCGGGGACTGGGGGTCTACCTGGTCCAGCAGGGTGGGGGCGATTTTGCCGTCTCGGGCCTGTCCACCCAAGAGGATGGTCTGGCCCTCCAGCAGACCCAGAATGCGGCGGTAGTGCTTGTCGTTGACAATCTTGCCGTACTCGGGATTGGACAGAGGGGCGTCCCCCAGAGCATAGTGAAGAGCCTTTTTCAGCTGCTCCACCAGCTGGTCTTTGACCGTCTGCTGTACCAGCACATAGTCCGGGGCCACACAAGTCTGTCCGGCGTTGAGAAACTTACCAAACACGATGCGCTTGGCGGCCAGAGCCAGGTCGGTGGTCTCGTCCACAATGCAGGGGCTCTTGCCGCCCAGCTCCAGGGTCACGGGGATGAGGTTCTCAGCGGCCCGGCGCATCACCTCTTTGCCCACGGTGACCCCGCCCGTGAAGAAGATGTAGTCCACCCGCTGGTCCAGAAGGGCGGAGTTCTCCGCCCGGCCTCCCTCCACCACCGCCACATACTGGGGGTCAAAGGTGGCGGCGATGAGTTGGGCGAGCACCTGGGAGGTGGCGGGGGCATAGGCGGAGGGCTTGAGGATAACGCAGTTGCCTGCGGCGATGGCCCCCAGCACCGGGGTCAGAGAGAGCATAAAGGGATAGTTCCAGGGGGACATCACCAGCACCACCCCATAGGGCTGGGGGTAGCGGCGGCTCTTGGCGGGGAACAGGGTCATGGGAGTGTGGACTGTCCGGGGCTTGGCCCAGCGGCGCAGGTGGGAGCGGAGGTAGGACAGCTCCTCCAGCACTTGCCCAATCTCACAGAAATAGCTCTCGTAGGGGTGTTTGCCCAAATCCGCCTGGAGGGCCGCCTCAATGTCCGGCTGCATGGCCAGAATGTTGCGGCACAGACGGTCCAGAGCGTCCAGGCGGGGGGCCACGGGCAGGGTGGCGCCAGAGCGGAAGTATGCGTGTTGGTTGGAAACCAGAGTGGAAATATCCATGGGGCGTTGAACTCCTTTTAAAACTGGGGGAAGTGGATGGCATCGGGGGACAGGGCGGCGCAGGTGTCCATGGCCAGGTCCAGGTTCTCTTCCATGTGCTCCACCTCTCGGCTGAAGGCACAGCAGAGGGCGATTTCCTCCGCCGGATAGAGGGTGCCGGTTTCTGCCCACTGGGTGAGAAACAGGTGGTAGAGTAGAATCGTGCTGCACGAGACAAAGGCTGCCCGTCCATAGAGTTGGTCATCATTGACGGTTTTATGCCAGTGGCGGAAGAGAAGATACTCCGCCACGTTGGTGAGGTGGCGCTGCCACTGGGGGAACTGGTCCTCGAAGCGGCGGCACAGGTCCTGGTACTCTGCCTCGGTCAGCCCCTCTAGCAGCTGGCAGCACTGGCTCAGACGCTGGGGCCAGGTGGGGCGCAGGGGTTCCAGAGAGGAGAAGAACTGACACAGGGTCTGGGCGAACCCTTTCTCCTCTCCGGTAGAGGAGAGGGGGCGAAGGGGGAGAGTAGCCTGGGCCATGGCCGGGTAGTCCTCGCAGTCAATGGCGTCCTGTAGTGTATCAGCCAAATACAGCACCCCTTGTAGGCGTTCCCAGAGGGTGTATTGCGGTTCTTCCATTCCGTTCAGGACCGCTTGCCGGGTGGTCTCCAGTCCGGCGAGCAGCTGGGGCGGGATGTCGGGAAAGGGCCGGTCTGGGTGGCCGTCGTCCACCTCCTCCACCTGGAACGCGGGGCTCTCCAACAGCAGACGGGCTACCTCGGGGCAGGACATGGCCAGGGAGGCCTCGGTGAGGTTGCCGTACTCCTCAATGAACCGGGGGTAGGCGGCGCAGTGGTCACACAGATGGGACTCCCCCCACTCCTTTTGAATGGCGCACAGCCCGTCCGGGGTGAGCATGGTGCAAAAGCCCCGGTGGTCCAGGCGGAAGCAGGTGTCTCCCTCCTCGTCGGTGGTGAGGCTTTTCTGGAGGCGCTGGGCCAGAGAAGTGGGGGCGTGTTGGTAGTCGGAAAGGGTCTCCTCATCCAGGACAATGTCCCAGTCCCGGCAGCAGGTGTCGGGACAGGCACCGCCCAGGCAGCGGAAACCGGGATAGTAGTTGGGATGACGATGGAGCACAGTGATTCCTCCTTTGGGTGACAGTATAGCCAAACGGGCGGGAAAAAGCAAGGACCCGGCACGAGAGCTTCTCTGTGCCGGGTCTTGTAGGTGTGCGCCACGTCAATCGTCTCGCTCAGACTCGTATTTCAGAACTTGGCCGTTGGTGGCGTTGATTTCGTACTCATACTCCATGTTGCCTACGTGGAAGGAAATCTCGTAGCGGGCCACGCCGTCGTCGTGGTCCAGCTCGTTCTCCAGCCGGGAGACCTGAGAGGCGTCCACTCCAGCGTGCTTGCAAGCGGCCTGGAGGGCGGCGTCATAGCCAATGTAGGACCCGGTGGAGGTTCCTTGGTTCTGATTCTGGATCTGATTCTGGTTGGTGGAGCTGTTGGATGCAGAGCGGTGGGCATAGTGGTCGCAGGTGTCCTGCTCGAACTTCACCACGTCTCCCGTGGTGGCGTTGATCTCGTAGTCGTACTCCACTCCAGCAGAACAGAACTCAATCTCATAGTAGGTCACGCCGTCGTCCTCGTCCAGCTTCACGGTGAGGGACTGGGCGGCACTCTGGTCCACTTTGGCGTGGGACAGAGCGGCGGTGGTGGCGGCAGACTCGCCGATGAAGGTGGTGTTGCCCTGAGTGCCGGTGTTACCGGAACTGGTGTGCCAGGTGTGGTCGCAGGGCTCCTGCTCGTTCTTCACCACACTGCCGTCCGTGGCGTTGATGTCGTACTCGTACTCGGTGCCGCCGCTGCAAAAGTCCAGCTCGTACACCATGACGCCCTTGGACCAACCAAACTCGGTGCTCAGCCCCTGCACATCGCTGGTGGCGATGCCGGCGTGGTCGCAGGCGGCCTGCAAGGCGGCGTCCTGGCCGATGTAGGCCTGATCGCTGGTGGTGCCGGTCTGGGACACCCCGGTGGTGGTCAGGTTGCGGGAGGAGGCGATGAGGGAGATCTCGCTCATGGACAGGGGGGCCAGAGACTCAAAGGTGAGGGTGCTGTCCTGAGCAATGACCCCCTGGATGAGGCTGGCCTTTCCGGCGGAGATGTTGTACTGCTGGGCCAGCTGGGCCAGGTCATCGTCCACAGTGACGGTCTGGGTGAGGATGGCCCCGGACTGGAAGGCGCCGGAGATGGTGGTGGTGAGCTCGTTCTGGAGCTGGGTGGCGGTGTCGGCGTCAGCGTTCTCCACCGATACCAGAATGGCGTTCTCCAGCTCGTCCAGATACCCCTTTTGGAGGCAGGCGCCGATGATGGCGTTGACGGCGGTCTCCAGGTTGGTGCCCTCCAGCTCCATGCCGCCCATGATGTCCATGGCGTCATCGTTGAGAGGGGTGGCGGTGGTGACGGTCTCCTTGTTGTTGACGGACAGGGCGATGCTGGGATTGATGTCCAGGGTCACCACCGAGTCGGCGGCACTTGCCTGTTGGAAATGGGAGATGCCGAAGATGCTGCCGGCCACAATGGCCAGGGCGGCTGCGGCGGAGAGAGGGGCGATTGATATGCTCCCCCTATGGAAGACAAGGAATTAGAAAAGTCTTCGATAGGGGGA
>NHCFR00700__coassemble_1018_pt1 | contig 36559 bp, 26 predicted proteins | sample NHCFR00700__metabat2_low_PE_012 | metagenome-assembled genome bin NHCFR00700 | reverse complement strand
GCGCTTGAATGGCATTCAAGAGGTCAGCGGTTCGATCCCGCTTATCTCCACCAAAGTCCTGAACACAAACGTGTTCAGGACTTTTTCTTTCCAAAAAAGCAATGAATTAACGAATTCTCCATACTACGCCCCCCTTCATTCCCTCTTCTGAACATGCCACTCTCATGTGCAGCAAGGCCTGAAATCCTAACGATTTCAGGCCTGGTTGCTGTTTATCCTTCCACCGCCAGGCACAGCCCCGAATAGGGAGGAAGAGAGAGTTGAACTTGGTTGTGCTGGACGTGCAAGACGTTCTCGTCCCGCTTTACGCCCCCGCCGTACTCCTCCCACTCCGTGGAGAGGATGGGCCGCAGTCCGGAGCACCCCTCCACAGGGAGTTGGTAGCCGTCCTGCGTCTGGTTGGAGAAGTTGAACACGAACACCAGGCGCTCCTTGGCGCTGTGCCGCTCCGTGGCGTAGATGCACCGCTCCTCCTGATGGCAGTCCAACCACCGGAACCCCTGCTCTCGGTCATCCTCCTGCCACAGGGCGGAGTGGTTGAGGTACAGGTGGTTTAAGTCCCGGATGAACCGGAACAATTCATCATGCTTGGGGTAACGGAGCAGATTCCAGTCCTGTTCCCTGCTCTCGTCCCACTCCCGGAACTGCCCAATCTCATTGCCCATGAAGTTAAGTTTCTTCCCAGGATGGGCCATCATGTAGCAGTACAGGGCTCTAGCCTGGGGGAACTTCTCCTCATAGTCCCCATGCATCTTCTGGAGGATGGTGGCCTTGCCGTGGACCACCTCGTCATGGGACAGGGGGAGCAGATACCGCTCCTGATAGAAATACATCATGGAGAAGGTGAGTTTGTGGTAGTGCTGGGGCCGCATCTGGGGCGGGGTCTGGAAGTAGGACAGGGTGTCGTTCATCCACCCCAGATCCCACTTGTAGTCAAAGCCCAGCCCGCCGTGGGCCACGTCTCTGGTCACACCGGAATAGGAGGTGGAGTCCTCCGCAATGAGTAGGGCGTGGGGCTTCCGCTGCTTGAGGCCCTGGTTCATGGTCTGCAAAAACTGGATGCCCCCCCGGTTCTCCCCCCGTCCCGGGTCTCCCTGCCAGTAGATGAGATTGCTCACCGCATCCATGCGCAGGCCGTCCACGTGAAACTCCTTCAGCCAATAGAGAGCCGCCGACTGGAGGAAGCTCCGAACTTCCCCTCTGGAGTGCATGAAGTTGCAGCTGCCCCACTCGCTGCGGCCCACCGCGGTGTTGGGGTACTCGTAGAGAGGGGTGCCGTCATAATTCCACAAGGCGTAGTCGTCCACCGCAAAGTGCACCGGAACAAAGTCCATGATGACCCCGATGTGGTTTTGGTGACACTGGTCAATGAAGAACCGCAGCTGATCGGGGGTCCCATAGCGGGAGGTGGGGCTGAAAAATCCGGTGTCCTGATACCCCCAGGAGGCATCACAGGGGTGCTCGGCCAGAGGCATCAACTCAATGTAGTTATAGCCGCACTCCTTGACATAGGGGATGAGCCGCTGGGCCAGCTCCTCATAGGTATACCAGTCGTCGGGGGCATCGGATTTTCTCTGCCACGAGCCCAGGTGCACCTCGTAAATGTTCAGGGGCTGCTGGTACCCCTCTCCCCTGCGGTCCATCCACGCCCCATCCTGGAAGGAATAGCGGTCCAGGGTGTGGACCACGGAGGCGGTATGGGGCCGCTTTTCGCTGCCAAATCCATAGGGGTCGCAGTGGTCGATGGTTTTTCCTGTCTGGCTGGTGATGCGGAATTTGTACCGGGACCCCACCTCCACCTGGGGAACGGTGAGTTCCCAGAAGTTCCCGTCATAGATCTTGTGCATGTCACTGCCCTGCCAGCCGTTGAAGTCTCCGATCACCGAGATACTGGCGGCATTGGGGGCGAAGGTGCGGAAGACCACGCTGCCGTCCCCCTGCACCTGGGCTCCGAGAAAGCGATAGGCCTCAAATTCCTGGCCCGTGTAAAATCCGTAAAAATCCATGGCAGCCTCCTGACATTTCTAGACAATCGTCGGTTTTTCAACTATAATGGAGTATACATGGTATCGTCTCCGCTGCACACCAGCAGCTGAGGCCAGCGGTCGGATAACCAACCTTTGCAGCAAAGTGTCGGGAAAGGACGGGGCATATGGACATTCGAGTGAAGAAAACCCGGCGGAGCATCATCACCGCCTTTATGGAGCTGCGGGCCCACAAGCCCCTGGAGAAAATCACGGTCAAGGAGCTGTGTGAAAAGGCGGAGATCAACAAGTCCACCTTTTACACCCACTTCACAGACATCTACCACCTGTCCGATCAGTTGGAGCAGGAGCTGATTCAGCAGGTGGTGGACAACCTCCCCCACCCTCAATACGTGGTGGAACACCCCAAAGAGTTCACCCAGGAGCTGTTTCTGGCCTTTTACGCCCAGTCGGCCCGGATTGACAAGCTGTTTTCCGGCCCCCAGCGGGGAAATTTCGTGGTCAAGCTCCACACCGCCCTGAAGGAGCGGATTTTTCAGGCCTATCCCCAATATGAAGACGATCTGTTCTTCAATGTCTATCTCAACTTCGCCATTTTCGGGGGCTACTACGCCATGTGCGAGGGAAAAGCCATCGACACCCCAGGCACCATTGCCGCCATCGCCCAGATCACCGAGCACTGCTCTCGGGCCCTGGTGGAAGAGCTGCACGCCCGAAAACAGGAATAAAAGAAGTCCGGCACAGGAACCTTCCTGTGCCGGACTCTCTGTATGATTATAGATTGCTGTATCCCATGAGGGAGGCGTCCACCGCCCGGGCCGCTTCCCGGCCCTCGGCAATGGCCCACACCACCAGGGATTGGCCCCGGTGCATGTCTCCGGCAGTAAACACCCGCTCCACGCTGGTCTCATAGCCGCCGGGCTGGGTGGCCACGTTGGTGCGGCCGTCCCGCTCCACCCCGAAGGCCTGAGCCACATACTCCTCGCTGCCCAAAAAGCCTGCGGCGATGAGCACCAGGTCGGCAGGCACCTCCACCTCGCTGCCCTCCACGGGGACCATCTGCATCCGTCCGGTGGCCTCGTCCTTTTGGGGCTCCAGGCTCACCAGCACGGCTCCGCACACCTTGCCCTCCGCGTCCTGCTTGAACTCCTGCACCGTGGTCTGGTAGCGACGTGGGTCTTCGCCAAACACAGCGATGGCCTCCTGCTGGCCGTAGTCGGTCTTCAGCACCCGGGGCCACTGGGGCCATGGATTGCTGGGCGTGCGGGTCTCCGGGGCCTTGGGCATCATCTCCAGCTGGGTCACCCCCGCTGCCCCCAGTCGGATGGCGGTGCCCACGCAGTCGTTGCCCGTGTCGCCGCCGCCGATAACCAGCACCTGCTTGCCCTGGGCCAGATGAGTGGGGACAGTCTGGAAGTCGCTGTCCAGCAACTCTTTCGTCACCTGGGTGAGGAAGTCCACGGCGAACATGACCCCCTGGGCCTCCCGTCCGGGCACTGGCAGGTCCCGGGGCTGGCTGGCTCCACAGGCCAGAATCACCCGGTCGTACTGCTCCAGCAGCTCCTGGGCGGTGACCGTGCGGCCCACGTCCACGTGACAGCGGAACTCCACCCCCGCCTGCTCCATGAGGGCAATGCGGCGGTCGATGACCTTCTTGTCCAGCTTCATATTGGGAATACCGTACCGCAGCAGTCCGCCGGGGCGGTCGTGGCGCTCGAACACGGTCACCCAGTGGCCTCGCTGGTTGAGCAGCAGCGCCGCAGACAACCCCGCCGGGCCGCTGCCCACCACAGCCACCCGCTTGCCCGTGCGTACCTTGGGAGGCTCCCCGCTCACCAGGCCATGGGCAAAGGCGTACTCAATGACCTGGCGCTCGTTGTCCTTGGTGGTGACCGGCTCACTGTATTCCCCGCAGGTACAGGCCGCCTCACACAGGGCGGGACACACCCGGGAGGTGAACTCGGGCAGGCAGTGGGTGCGGCTGAGGCGGATATACGCCTGTTCCCAGTTGCCGTGGTACACCAGATCGTTGATCTCAGGCACCAGGTTGTGGAGGGGACAGCCGGAGGCCATGCCGCCGATCATCATCCCCGCCTGGCAGAAGGGGACGCCGCAGTCCATACACCGGGCCCCCTGCTGCTGTTGCTGCTGGAGGGTGAGGGTGGTATGGAACTCGTCAAAGTTCTTTATGCGCTCCAGAGGCGGGACGGAAGGCCCGTTCTTCCGTTGATATTCCATAAATCCTGTGGGCTTTCCCATCTTCCTCAACCTTCCTTTCCTGCCACGCTGGCGTAGAACGCCTCGATCTGGGCCTCTTCCCGATTCATGCCCTGCTCTTCAAATTGGGCGGAGAGCTGCATGAGCTTCTTATATTCCCCGGGGATGATCTTCTTGAACCGGGGCAGATAGGCGTCAAAGTCGTCCAACACCTGACGGGCCTTCTCCGAGCCGGTGGCGGCCACATGGTCCTGGAGCATCTGCCGCAGCTCCTCCCGGTCGAACTTGCTCTCCACCTTCTCCATGAGCACCTGGCCCTTGTTCAGGTTCCGATACAGAGCGTTGCCCTCGTCCAGCACGTACACCACGCCGCCGCTCATACCGGCGGCGAAATTCTTGCCCGTGGGGCCCAGGACCACCACACAGCCGCCAGTCATATACTCGCAGCCGTGCTCGCCCACGCCCTCTACCACGGCACGGGCGCCGGAGTTCCGCACGCAGAACCGCTCCCCTGCCATGCCGTTGATGTAGGCCTGGCCGGAGGTGGCGCCGTACAGGGCCACATTGCCGATGATAATATTCTCATGGGGGACAAAGTTCGCCTGCTTGGAGGGATACACCACCAGCTTGCCGCCAGACAGGCCCTTGCCGAAGTAGTCGTTGCTGTCCCCCTCCAGCTCCAAGGTGAGGCCCTGGGGGATGAAGGCGCCGAAGCTCTGGCCTCCCGCCCCGTGGCAGCGGACGGTGATGGTGTCCTGGGGCAGGCCGTGGGGATGGCGGCGGGTGAGCTCGGAGCCCAGCAGGGTGCCGAAGCTGCGGTCAGTGTTCAACAGCTGTACCTCCACCGTGTGGGCCCGGCCACTGGACAGGCTGTCCTTGATCTTGGCGCTCTTGAGCAGCACCTGCTCGTCCTTGGTGCGCTCCAGGTGGAAGTCGTAGGCGTGCTGGGGGTCAAAGACGGTCTGGCTGTCCGGGACCTGGGCCAGAACCCCACTCAAATCCACCTGGGCGGCGTTGCCCGTCAAATCGGTTCTCTGGCGGAGCAGATCGGTGCGGCCCACCATCTCGTCCACCGTGCGCACACCCAGCTTGGCCATGTACTCCCGCAGCTCCTGGGCGATGAAGCGCATGAAGTTTTCCACATACTCGGGCTTGCCCATAAACCGACGGCGCAGTTCCGGGTTCTGGGTGGCCACACCCATAGGGCAGGTGTCCAGGTTGCACACCCGCATCATTACACAGCCCAGGGTGACCAGGGGGGCGGTGGCAAAGCCGAACTCCTCGGCGCCCAACAGAGCGGCTACGGCCACGTCCTTGCCGCTCATGAGTTTACCGTCGGTCTCAATGCGCACCCGGTCCCGGAGATCATTTTTCAACAGGGTCTGGTGGGTCTCCGCCAGGCCCAGCTCCCAGGGCAGGCCCGCATCCAAAATGGAGCTCAGGGGGGCAGCTCCCGTGCCGCCGTCGTACCCGGAGATCAAAATCACCTGGGCCCCCGCCTTGGCCACGCCAGCGGCCACGGTGCCCACGCCCGCCTCAGACACCAGCTTCACCGAGATGCGGGCGTACTTGTTGGCGTTTTTCAGGTCATAGATGAGCTGGGCCAGGTCCTCAATGGAGTAGATGTCGTGGTGGGGCGGTGGCGAGATGAGGCTCACGCCGGGGGTGGAGTGTCGGGTCTTGGCAATCCAGGGGTACACCTTCTGGGCAGGCAGGTGGCCGCCCTCGCCGGGCTTGGCGCCCTGGGCCATCTTGATTTGCAGCTCCTTGGCGCTGACCAGATAGCGACTGGTGACGCCGAAGCGGCCGCTGGCCACCTGCTTGATGGCGGAGCTGCGGTCATGGTCGGTGCCCGCCGACTCCAGCCGCTCGTCGCTCTCGCCGCCCTCGCCGCTGTTGGACTTGCCGTGAAGGCGGTTCATGGCCACCGCCAGGGCCTCGTGGGCCTCCTGGGAGATGGAGCCGTAGGACATGGCCCCGGTCTTGAAGCGGGTGACAATGCTCTCCACGCTCTCCACCTGGTCCAGAGGCACACCCTGTTCCGGGTAGTTGAACTCCATGAGGGAGCGGAGGGTACCGAAGTTCTCCTGGTCCACCTGGGCAGTATACTGCCGGAACATCTGGTAGTCTCCCGTGCGGGTGGACTGCTGCAACAGGTGGATGGTCTGGGGATTGTAGCGGTGCTCCTCCCCCTGGCTGCGCATCTTATGGCGGCCCACCGAGGGCAGAGTCAGATTCACCGCCAGCCCCAGGGGGTCATAGGCCTTGGAGTGCTGGGCGTCGGTCTGGGCGGCGATGTCCTCCAGGGTGATGCCGCCAATGCGGCTGATGGTTCCGGTAAAGTAGGTGTCGATGACTTCCCGGCTGATGCCGATACACTCGAAAATCTGGCTGCCCTGGTAGGACTGAATGGTGGAGATGCCCATTTTAGAGGCGATCTTCACGATGCCCTGGAGGATGGCGTGGTCGTAATCCCCCACCGCAGCATAATAATCCTTTTGCAGCAGCCCGTCCTGCACCAGCTGAGCCACCGTGGCGTGGGCCAGGTAGGGGTTGACGGCGCAGGCGCCATAGCCCAGCAGGCAGGCGAAGTGGTGCACCTCCCGAGGCTCCCCGGACTCCAGGATGAGGGACATGGCCGTACACTTCTTGGTCTTCACCAGGTACTTGTGCACCGCCGACACCGCCAACAGGGACGGAATGGCCACATGGTTTTCGTCCACCCCACGGTCGGACAGGATCAAGATGGTGGCCCCCTTGCGGTAGGCCTTGTCCACCTGGACAAACAGCTGCTCCAGCACCCGGTCCATGGGGGTATTTTTATAGTAAAGGATGGAGACCGTGGCCACCTGGAAGCCGGGACGGTTCATAGTCTTGATCTTCAACAGGTCCAGGTCGTTCAAAATGGGGTTGTTGATTTTCAGCACCCGGCAGTTCTCCGGCTGCTCCTGGAGCAGATTGCCGTTTTTCCCGGCGTAGACGGTGGTGGAGGTGACGATCTTCTCCCGCACCGAGTCGATGGGCGGATTGGTCACCTGGGCGAACATCTGCTTGAAGTAGTGGAACAGAGGCTGATACTGGTTGGAGAGCACCGCCAGCGGGGTGTCCACCCCCATGGCCCCAATGGGCTCGCTGCCGTTGAGGGCCATGGCGCACACGCTGTTGCGGTACTCCTCATAGGTGTAGCCAAAGGCCATTTGCAGCCGGGCGCAGTACTCCCGACTCAGCGGGGGCACCGGCTGGTTGGGGACCTTCAAGTCGTGGAGCTCCACCAGATTGCTGTCCAGCCACTCCCCATAGGGCTCCTTCCCGGCGTAGCGCTCCTTGATCTCCTGGTCCGAGTACACCCGGCCCTGCACGGTGTCCACCAGTAACATCTTCCCGGGGTGCAGCCGCTCCTTGGTGACGATCTGGTCTTCCGGGATGGGGAGCACACCCACCTCCGAGGAGAGGATGAGCCGCCCGTCGCTGGTGATATAGTAGCGGGAGGGGCGCAGGCCGTTGCGGTCCAGCACCGCCCCCATCACATCGCCGTCGGAGAAGAGAATGGAGGCGGGGCCGTCCCAGGGCTCCATCATGGTGGCGTAGTATTGGTAGAAGTCCCGGAGGGGCTGGGAGATGGTGTCGTTGTGGCTCCAGGGCTCGGGGATGGCCACCATCACCGCCAGAGGCAGCTCCATGCCGCTCATGACCAGAAACTCCAGGGTGTTGTCCAGCATGGCCGAGTCGGAGCCGTCGGCGTGGATCACCGGAAGCACCTTGGTCAAATCGTCCTCCGAGAAGGCGGGAGTGGACATGGTCTCCTCCCGGGCCTGCATCTTGTCGGCGTTGCCCCGGATGGTGTTGATCTCCCCGTTGTGAACGATGAAGCGGTTGGGGTGGGCCCGCTCCCAGCTGGGGTTGGTGTTGGTGGAAAAGCGGGAGTGCACCAGGGCGATGGCCGAGTCGAAGTCCTCATCCTGCAAATCCAAAAAGAAGGTGCGCAGCTGCCCCACCAGGAACATCCCCTTATAGACCATGGTGCGGCTGGACAGAGAGGGTACGTAGGTGTTGTCGTTGCTCTGTTCGAAGACCCGGCGCACCATGTACAACTTCCGGTCAAAGGCCAGACCCGCCGGGATGTCCTGGGGCTTTTTCACAAAGCCCTGGTAGATGGCAGGCATACACGCCAGAGCCTTCTCCCCCAGCACCTGGGGGGCGGTGGGCACTGGACGCCAGCCCAAAAACTCCAGCCCCTCCTTGGCCACAATGACTTCGAACATCTTCATAGCCCGGCTGCGTTTCAGTTCGTCCTGGGGAAAGAAGAACATGCCAACGCCGTATTCCCGCTCCCCACCCAGAGCAATGCCCAGTTCGGCACATACCTTGGTGAAAAAGCGGTGGCTGATCTGGACCAGAATGCCCACGCCGTCTCCGGTCTTTCCCTGGGCATCTTTTCCGGCCCGGTGTTCCAGGTTTTCCACAATGTGCAGGGCATCTGCCACAATTTGATGGGTTTTCCGGCCGTGGATGTCCACAACGGCCCCGATGCCGCAGTTGTCATGCTCCAGCTGCGGGCAGTATAGGGTTTGCATGGATGGCTTTGTCATGGTGACTCCCCCTTTGGAATATCTGTAAAACGAACACAAGGGCGCCAAAGAACCCTCAGACCACCTTGTCCGTGGGATTCCTTGACACCCTTGTCAATCTCGTATTTGTAAATACATCCGTGCGCCGTGCGCGGACTATTTATTTCGTTAAAGTATACGACACCACCTCCTGGTTGTCAACCCCCTGGAACACAAATGGCAGTTTTCACAAGTTTATTCCAGAAACAGCCACTTCACTTTGCAGCATTTTCACACTTGACTTTGGCGAAAACGGGGCGTATCATAGGCCCATCCAACGGACAACGACGTCATGGAGCTCAGTTCTATGACGTCGCTGTCCGTTTTTTATTTTCTGGAGAGGATGGATGAACATGACCAACGTGCCCAGCTATTTTGGAAGTCAGGTATTTGACCAGCGTGTGATGAAGGCCCGCCTTCCTCAAGATATTTACCGTTCCCTGCGCTGTACCATGGAGGAGGGAACGCCCCTGGACCTGCCCGTGGCCAATGTAGTGGCCGCCGCCATGCGGGACTGGGCGGTGGAGCAAGGGGCCACCCACTTCACCCACTGGTTCCAGCCCATGACCGGCGTCACCGCCGAGAAGCACGACAGCTTCATCTCACCCGCCCCGGATGGTGGGGTGATTATGGAGTTCTCCGGCAAGGAGCTTATCCGAGGGGAGCCCGATGCCTCCTCCTTCCCTTCCGGCGGGCTGCGGGCCACCTTTGAGGCCCGGGGCTACACCGCCTGGGACCCCACCTCTTACGCCTTCATCAAAGGCAAGACGTTGTGTATTCCCACCGCCTTCTGTTCCTACGGCGGCGAGGCACTGGACAAGAAGACCCCCCTGCTGCGCTCCATGGAGGCTCTGAACCGCCAGGCTCTGCGGGTGCTCCATCTGCTGGGGGACACCGATGTGAAGTCGGTGCGCACCTCCGTGGGCCCCGAGCAGGAGTACTTCTTGGTGGATCGGAAGCTGTACGACCAGCGCCCCGACCTCATCTACACCGGACGCACCCTCTTCGGCGCCCGCTCCCCCAAGGGCCAGGAGCTCAACGACCACTACTTCGGCAACATCAAGGAGCGGGTGGCCGCCTACATGGAGGAGCTCAACGAGGAGCTGTGGAAGTTGGGCATTCTGGCCAAGACCCAGCACAACGAGGTGGCTCCCGCGCAGCACGAGCTGGCCCCCATCTACACCACCACCAACATTGCCACCGACCACAACCAGCTGACCATGGAGATCATGCAGAAGGTGGCCGCCAAGCACGGTCTGGTGTGTCTGCTCCACGAAAAGCCCTTTGCCGGAGTCAACGGCTCGGGCAAGCACAACAACTGGTCCATGGCCACCAACACCGGAGTGAACCTTCTCTCCCCCGGCGCCAAGCCCCACGAGAACACCCGGTTCCTCCTCTTCCTGTGCGCCGTCATCCAGGCTGTAGACGACTACCAGGATCTGCTGCGGCTGTCCGTGGCCACCGCTGGCAACGACCACCGCCTGGGCGCCCACGAAGCGCCCCCCGCCGTGGTGTCCATCTTCCTGGGGGATGAGCTGTCCGGCATCCTCAAGTCCATGGAGGAGGGCAGCCAGTACACCGCTCCCCAGGCTGAGAGCGTCAAACTGGGGGTCCACGCCCTGCCCCCGCTACCCCGGGACACCACTGACCGCAACCGCACCTCCCCCTTCGCCTTCACCGGCAACAAGTTTGAGTTCCGCATGTTGGGCTCCTCCAACTCCATCGCCTGCGCCAACATGATGCTCAACGCCGCTGTGGCAGAGTCCCTGCGCCAGTACGCCGACCGCCTGGAACAGGCCCAGGATCGGGTGGCGGAAATCCACCACATTCTCCGGGACGTCATCCGCCAGCACAAGCGCATTCTCTTTGACGGCAACGGCTACGATGAGAGCTGGATTGAAGAGGCCAAAGCCCGTGGGCTTCTCAACCTGCCCACCACCGCCGACTGCATGCCCTACCTGCTCCACGAGAAAAATGTGGAGATGCTCACCCGCCACGGGGTATTCTCCGTGCCCGAGCTCCACTCCCGCTGCGAGATCATGCTGGACAACTACTGCAAGACCGTGGAGATCGAGGCCAACACCATGATCGACATGGCCCGCCAGGACATTCTCCCTGCCGTCCAGAACTACGCCACCCACGTGGCCCAGGGCATCGCTGCCAAGCGCAGCGTGGTGGGTACTCTGCCCTGCACCCACGAGACCAAGCTGCTGGAGCAGCTGAGCACCCTCACCGACCAGATCGCCCAGGGCATGGAAGCCCTGGAGGTGGTGACGGACCGTGTGGAGCAGATGGCGGACGTCACCGCCACCTCGGAGGCGGTGCGGGACGAGATGCTCCCCGCCATGGCTCAGCTGCGCCAGGCGGTGGACCAGGCCGAGACCATCACCGCCAGTTCCTTCTGGCCCTATCCCTCCTACGGACAGCTGCTGTTCGGGGTCCGGTAATGACAACACCTATTTGAATACACTTGCCTGTGCCCATACCTCTACCAGGGTATGGGCACAGGCGCACAAGGAGGCATCAACATGTGTTCCATTATGGGATATTGCACCCCAAACGCTGACGTGACAGCATTCACCCAAGGCTTCTACAAAACCAAGTCCCGGGGCCCGGACACCTCCCGCATTGTGGACACCGGAATGGGGCTGTTGGGCTTTCACCGCCTGGCCATTATGGGGCTACAGCCCCAGGGTATGCAGCCCTTCGTTCTCCACGGCTGCTATGGGGTATGCAACGGAGAGCTATACGGCTTTGAGGCCATACGGGAACAACTCAAGGACAAATACACCTTTCAGAGCCAGTCCGACTGTGAGATTCTCCTCCCTCTCTATTTCGAGCACGGGGTGGACCTGTTCGCCCAGCTGGATGCGGAGTTTGCCTGTATCATTCTGGACACCCAAGGTGGCCACGTGATCGCCGCCCGGGACCCTCTGGGCATTCGACCCCTGTACTACGGCTACGACCAGGCCAGGGCCATTCTCTTTGCCAGTGAACCAAAAAACCTGGTGGGGCTGGTGGGCCGCATTCTCCCCTTCCCTCCTGGCCACTACTATCTGGACGGACAGTTTGTGCGCTATGCAGACATGACCCGCGTGGACCAGGTGGTGGAGGGAGACCTGGACACCATCTGCACCAACATCCGGGAGAAGTTGGTGTCTGGGATTCAAAAACGCCTGGTGTCCGACGCCCCGGTGGGCTTTCTCCTCAGCGGTGGGCTGGACTCCTCCCTGGTGTGCGCGGTCGCCGCCAAAGCCTCCCCCACCCCCATCCGCACCTTTGCCATCGGCATGGACCGGGATGCCATCGACCTGAAATATGCCCGGGAGGTGGCCGACTACATCGGCAGCGACCACACCGAGGTCATCATCACCCGGCAGGATGTACTCACCGCCCTGGAGCCGGTGGTGGAGTTGCTGGCCACCTACGACATCACCACCATCCGGGCCAGCATTGGCATGTATCTGCTGTGCAAGGCCATCCATGAACGCACAGACATCCGGGTGCTCCTCACCGGGGAGATCTCCGACGAGCTGTTCGGCTACAAGTACACCGACTTCGCCCCCTCCCCCCAGGCCTTCCAGGAGGAGGCCGCCAAGCGGATTCGGGAGATCCACATGTACGATGTGCTGCGGGCGGACCGGTGCATCTCGGTGAACGCTCTGGAGGCCCGGGTGCCCTTTGGTGACTTGGACTTTGTGCGCTATGTCATGGCCATTGACCCCCGCCTGAAGTGCAACACCTATGGCAAGGGAAAGTACTTGCTACGCCGTGCATTTGAAGGGGATTGGCTGCCTTTGCACATTCTCTACCGGGAGAAGGCGGCCTTCTCTGACGCCGTGGGCCACTCCATGGTGGACGACCTGAAAGCCTATGCAGAGACCTGCTATACTGACCGGGAATTCCAGGCTCGGCGCAAGGTCTACACCCACGCCCAGCCCTTCACCAAGGAGTCTCTGCTCTACCGGGAACTGTTTGAAGCCCACTATCCCGGCCAGAGCCAGATGGTCACCGACTTCTGGATGCCCAACAAGACCTGGCCGGGGTGCAACGTGGACGACCCCTCCGCCCGGGTGCTGTCCAACTATGGAAACAGCGGGCTGTAACCTGGAAACGGGAGCGGCGATGGCACGCCGCTCCCGTTTACTGCCCCCATTCTCTGGAAATACTGAGAAGGTACCTCCGTCCGTCCTGGGCAAAGGGAAATTCATCCTTGACTTTCTCACACCCCCATGATAGAATGACGGCAGTTGAAAAGGGAGTAGTTTGAAGCTATGCCGTCAACACCTCGGTCAGCGTGCTGGCCTGGCGGTATGCACCCTGTGTGGTAACAAGACTTTTCGACAACTGTCGCTTTGCGGGCAGTTGGCGGAGGGTCTTTTTTATTTTGCCTCTCCGCCCCCAACTCAACACATGGAAGGAAGGAATACCAATGACAGACGCCTACTACAAACAAACCCCGCAGCAGGCCCTGGAGACTCAGAACACCAGTGCCAACGGACTGTCTGGCCAGGAAGCCCAAGCCCGGGCCCAGCAGTTCGGTCCCAACCAGCTGGCTGAGGGCGAGAAAAAGGGTGTGCTCCAGGTCTTTGCCGAGCAGTTCAAAGACCTGCTGGTGATCATCCTCATCATCGCCGCCCTCATCTCCGCCGCCTCCAGCAATCTGGAGAGCACCATCGTCATCATCGCCGTGCTCATCCTCAACGCCATTCTGGGTACCGTGCAGTACTTCAAGGCGGAAAAATCCCTGGAGAGCCTGAAAGCCATGTCCTCCCCCACAGCAAAAGTGCTACGGGACGGCAAGCGCATGGAGATCCCCTCCACCCAGATCGTCCCCGGCGACATCGTGCTGCTGGAGGCCGGCGACATGGTGGTGGCCGACGGCCGTATTCTGGAAAACTACTCCCTCAAGGTCAATGAGAGCTCCCTCACCGGTGAGAGCGAGGGCGTGGACAAGACCGCCGATGTCATCCACGCCGACCAGGTGGCTCTGGGCGACCAGAAAAACATGGTCTTCTCCGGCTCTCTGGTCACCTATGGCCGTGCCACCGTGCTGGTCACCGCCACCGGCATGAACACCGAGCTGGGCAAGATCGCCACCTTGATGAATCAGACCCAGCAGCGCAAGACCCCCCTCCAGGAGAGCCTGGACAACTTCAGTGCCAAGCTGGCCATCGTCATCATGGTCATCTGCGCCATCGTCTTTGGCCTGTCCGTGTTCCGCAGCAACATGGAGATTCTGGACGCTTTGATGTTTGCCGTGGCTCTGGCCGTGGCCGCCATCCCCGAGGCCCTGTCCTCCATCGTCACCATCGTGCTGGCCATGGGTACCCAGAAGATGGCCAAACAAAACGCCATCATGAAGGACCTGAAGGCCGTGGAGAGCCTGGGCTGCGTGTCCGTCATCTGCTCGGATAAGACCGGCACCCTGACCCAGAACAAGATGTCTCCTCAAAAGGTGTACGCCGACGGCGCTCTGGTGGAGGGCAAGGACTTGAACCTGGCCAACCACGTCCAGCGCCTGCTTCTGAAGGCCGCTCTGCTGGCCAGTGACGCCACCCACGAGGAGGAGACCGGCACCTCCATCGGCGACCCCACCGAGGTAGCCCTGGTGATGCTTGGCGAGCACTTCGGGGTGGAAGAGGAGACTTACCGAGTGCAGCACCCCCGTCTGGGCGAGCTTGCCTTTGACTCCGACCGCAAGCTCATGAGTACCCTCCACGACATTGACGGCGTGCCCACTCTCTTCACCAAGGGCGCCATGGACGTGCTGCTGGACCGCGCCAAGTGGCTGCTCACCAGCGAGGGCCGGGTGCCTCTGACCCAGGAGATGAAAGAAGAGATCGGCCGCGTCAACACCCAGCTGTCCACTGAGGGCCTGCGTGTACTGGCCTTCGCCTACCGGGAGCTGGACGCCATTCGTCCCCTGTCCCTGGACGATGAACAGGAATTCACCTTCCTGGGCCTCATCTCCATGATTGACCCGCCCCGTCCCGAGGCCATTCAGGCCGTGGCAGATGCCAAGCAGGGCGGCATTCGCACCATCATGATCACCGGCGACCACAAGATTACCGCCACCGCCATCGCCAAGCAGTTGGGCATTTTCCAGGAAGGTGATCAGGCCCTGTCCGGTGTGGAGCTGGACAACATGACCGACGAGCAGCTGGACGCCTGCCTGGCCTCTGTCTCCGTCTACGCCCGGGTCTCCCCGGAGCACAAAATCCGCATCGTCAACGCCTGGCAGCGCAGGGGCAACATCGTGTCCATGACCGGTGACGGCGTCAACGACGCCCCCGCCCTGAAAAAGGCCGACATCGGCGTGGCCATGGGCATCACCGGCACCGAGGTATCCAAGGACGCCGCCTCTATGATTCTGGCCGACGACAACTTTGCCACCATCGTCAAGGCGGTGGTCAACGGCCGCAGCGTGTATGCCAACATCAAAAACGCCATTCAGTTCCTGCTCTCCGGCAACACCGCTGGTATCTTCTGCGTGGTGTACGCCTCCCTGATGGCCCTGCCCGCTCCCTTTGAGGCGGTGCATCTGCTGTTTATCAACCTGCTCACCGACTCCCTGCCTGCCATCGCCATCGGCATGGAGCCCGCCCGCCGTGGGCTGCTCAATCAGAAACCCCGTGACCCCAAGGAGCCCATTCTCACCCGGCCTCTGCTGGCCCGTATCGGCATCCAGGGTCTGCTCATCGCCATTGTCACCATGATTGCCTTCTATCTGGGCTATCAGACTGGCGACGCCGCTCTGGCTACCACCATGGCCTTCTCCACTCTGACTCTGGCCCGCCTGTTCCACGGCTTCAACTGCCGAGGCGCCGAGTCCATCTTCCGGCTGAAGTTCTCCAGCAACAAGGCCTCCATCTGGGCGTTTCTGGCTGGTGTGGTGCTGCTGATGCTGGTGCTCTTCGTTCCCGGTCTCAACTCCCTGTTTATGGTCTCCCCCGCCTTTGGGGTGGCCAATCTGGGCGAGATCGTGGGCCTGGCCCTCATCCCCACCATCGTGATCCAGATTGCCAAGGTGATTATGGAGCGCAAGTAATCCTATAAGAAAAAGAGACTCCAGGTTCCATTACGGAACATGGAGTCTCTTTTTGTCTCTGGACGGTTACAGGGCATACTGGGAGATCACAGAACAGATACGGGCCACATCCGCTCCAGCTGTAAATTCAAACCGGACCCGGCCCAGGCTGCTAAACCACAGCTCCAGCTCACTGTCCAGGTCAAACACCCCGGAGGTCTCCACGGAAAAGGCCTGAATCCGCTTATAGGGCAGGGAGGTATAGTCGGTCCGCTTCCCCGTCAGCCCCTGCATATTGATGGTAATCACGCGCCGGTTGGTGAATACCACGCCATCCCGCACGGTACGGAAGGAGGCCACCATCTCCTCCCCCGGCGCAAACATAGGCGTGAGGCGCTGGGCGTAAGTGTCATTGTCCACTTCTTTCAGCTTGAGAAAGTCGGCGTTTTCAAAGTCGATCATACAGGTTCCCCCTTCGGTTGTTGGATGGGTCCATGATAGCATGCCCTCTTCCCCTTGTCCATAGAAAAAGGGGGCGGCCAACGCCGCCCCCTGATAAGGTCTTTAAATCAGGCCCAGATATTCCTCCAAGCACAGTCCACTCTGGTGCACCTTGGTGGCCAAGTCCACCCCCAAGTATCGAATGTGCCAAGGCTCGTACTGATACCCAGTGATGTCTTCCTTCCCCTCCGGGTAACGGATAATAAATCCATACTCGTGGGCGTGGTTGGCCAGCCAGCGGCCTGCCGGGGTGTCCGCAAATTGCAGGTCCACCCAACCCACATCAAAGGCCAGTCCGGTCTGATGCTCCGAGTGGCCCGGCCAGGCGGAGTAGGTGTCCGCTTTCTCCACGCCGTCCACCGCCACATAGTCGTTGTACAGCTCCTCCTGGGTCTCGAAGGAACGGTATCCGCTCATCAGGTCCATGGAATATCCAGCCCACCGAGCCGCCCGCTGGAGCTTGAGCAGGGCCTGATAGGCCGTGGCGTCCTCCCCGTCTCCATAATCCCGGGGCAGGGCATACTCTTTATTGACCAGCAGTACGCCATCCACATAGGTAGGCTCCACCGTCTCATAGTACTCGTAGCTCTTTCCACTGGGGGCCAGCGGTCCTTCCGGCTCCTCCACCGCGGCAATTCCCTTGCCCCCTACCTCTGGGGTACGGGTGGGTTCCGGGGTGGCCTCCACCTCCGTTTTCTGCTGTTCTGCGATGGGATGTTCCTGGGGCTGCTGGGCCATTCCTGCCGTGCACCCGCTGGTCAAGAGAAAGGCTCCCAACAAGGCACTGAGCAGAATTCCTTTGCGTATTGAATGTTTCACCGATTGTCCTCCTGTTGTGTATCCAGCCAACTACCGGGCTGTACCAAGGGCTGTCAAGTTATATCCCTTTCCACCAAAACAGAGAGTCCTCCCTGTCCGGTACACGCTATCATACACCACAAAAGGCCGCATGTCAATAATTACCATATGTTTACAGGGCATATTTTCCCTCTCACTGCCCATCCTGAGCCATGAGTTCCGCCACCGCCTGAACGGCCAGGTGGATAACCCCCTGGGTGTCGTGGCACTCCTCGTGGGGCAGGCCCGCCTTGTCCCGCTCCTGGTTCCAGATGCACAGCATGACGGCCCCCGCCCGCACCCGCAGCACTGAAGCCACGGTGAACAGGGCTGCCGTCTCCATCTCGCTGACCAGAGCGCCTCCCTGAATCCAGGCATCCCACTTGGAGAGCAGCTCATAGCTCACTGGCATGCGCTGGGGGGAGTGCTGGCCATAAAAGCTGTCCTTGCACTGCACCACTCCCACATGGTGGGGCTGGCCCAGCCGGAGGGCCGCCTGTTTCAGGGCGGCCGTCACATCAAAGTCCGCCACAGCCGGGTACTCAATGGGCAGGTATTCCCGGCTGGTGCCGTCCTGGCGAATGGCAGCCTGGACAATCACCGCATCCCCAGCCCGCACCTGCTGCTGCATGCCGCCGCTGGTACCCACGCGAATCATGGTCTTGATGCCCAGCTGGGCCAGCTCCTCCACCGCAATGGCGGTGGACGGTCCGCCAATGCCGTGGGACATCACCAGCACTGGCCGGCCCTGCACATAGCCCAGGAAGCTGGTGTATTCCCGGTTCTGGCCCAGGCGTTTGGGCCGGTCCAGGTGCTGCGCGATGGCCTCAATGCGGCCGGGATCTCCTGCCAGGATGGCATATTCCGCCCCCTCCAGCATGGGCGCATCCAATTGAATGTGGTACTGCATGCCTTCACTCCTCTCCGGTAAACCCAGGGCGATCTCGCCGCCCTATACCTTATATGAATTCTATTGTACTCCTCCCCCACCGTTCGTCAACGGAAATTTCGCAGTTTGCTGAAACCACTTCGATAAATGGAGCATAGCATGGGATAGCCTACCGAAGTAAGGAGGATTTCCATGCGCCGACACTGTTCCTGTCACTGTCCGGTCTGCCGTGCCAGCCGCAACGTCTGTTCTCCCTTCTGCTCTCTCTATATACCCCATCCCTGTGTCTGTCCACCCGGACCTCCTGGAGCCGCCGCCACGGTGACCATTGGCACGGTCACCACTGGAGCCCCGGGCACCCCGGCGGAGGTGACCAATTCCGGCACCGCCCAAAACGCCGTGCTCAACTTCACCATTCCCCAGGGTCTGCCCGGTACCTCCCAGCCCGTCAGTCTGGTGTCCTCCTACTCCACCCCGCCCCAGCCTGGGGCCTCCGGCACCCCCATCACCTTCGACCGCAACGCTCTGAGCCTGGGTACCGACATCAGCCACACCTCGGGCAGTGACACTTTTACCATCAATCAGCCGGGGGTGTACTCGGTGGAGTTTCACGGCGTCATCACCCCCACCGCCAACAACACCTTTCCCGTAAACATCAATACCTCCTTGGAGGTCAATGGCTCGGTGCAGCCCGGGGCCTCGGTGCCCTTCACCTTTCAAAACGCCACCCAGTCCTCGGAGGTGTCCTTCACCGTCCCCATCTCTGTCACTGACGTCCCCACCACCCTCCAGGTAGCCCCCTTTGGCGGCAACTATTTGGCCGATGCCGTATCTATGACCGTCACCCGGCTGGGAAACAGCTGATTTTACAGTTCCCTCCAAGAAATATTTGTCTCTGTCCTGCAAATCTGCTATACTAAGAAGAAATCTGCTATTATTGATTGTCCATTCCGTTGGGTACCACCTTGTGTGTGCTTCCACCCTTCTGAGACATAGAGAAAGGATCGATACCCCCATGGCCACTAAGACACTGTACACGGTCATTGTCGCCGATGACGAGGACGAACTCCGGGAAGCCGTATGCTCCATGATTCCATGGCAGGAGTACGGATTCAATCTATTGGGCAGCGCCAGCAACGGACTGGATGCCCTCCAGCTGGTGGAGCAATATGAGCCGGATCTGCTGCTCACCGATATCCGCATGCCTTTTATCTCGGGCATTGAGCTGGCCCGCCATGTGCGAGAGGTACGCCCTGCCACCAACATCGCCTTTCTCAGCGGCTACGATGATTTTGAATATGCCAAGCAGGCCATTCAGTACAACATCATCAGCTACATGCTCAAGCCCCTGACGCTGGAGGGCCTGGGGGCTGAGCTGCGCATCATCCGCCAGAAGATTGACGCTCAGTTCGCCATGTTCCGCCAGGCCTCCTCCCGTAATGTGGAGCACGATCTCCAGGCCGCCATGCTCATGCCTCTGGTGCTGGACGCCTATTCCGAGCCGGGCAACGAGGAGCAGGCTCTGGAATACGGCCGCCAGTGCGGCCTGTTGCGGGACAACCTGGACAAGCCCTGCTACACGGTGATGGTGTCCTCCCTGCTGGACGACGAAGGAAACAACTGCACCACCCCCGCCTTTGTGGCGTCGGTGGACACTCTGGCCGCCAAATACCTGCGGGGCCTGAGCTTTTTCTCCGCCGGCAAGGTCATCTCGGTCCTGCTGGGCAACCCCTCGGACTTTGAGGAGTATCTGCACATTCTGGCCGACGAGATTCCCCAGATGGCCTCCCGCATTTTGGGCCGACGCTGCCGCATCGGGGTCAGCCGCATGGTACGCTCCCTCACCGCCCTGCACGGTGCCTACAAGGAGGCCATGGAGGCCCTGCGCCAAGGGGACCCGTCGGAGAGCTGCGTGCAGTTTATCAGCGACTTGGCCCCCTCCATCAAGGGCGGAAACAACCTGTGTCAGCGGGCCCTGGAGGCTCTGGACCAGCACTATATGGACGTCAACCTCTCTCTGGTGTCCCTGAGCGCCATGCTGGACGTCAGCCCCAACCACTTAAGCTCCTGCATCAAGAAATATGCCGGAGAGACCTTTATCAACATCCTCATCCGCAAGCGCATGGAGGCGGCCCGGGAACTGCTCATCAACTCCAATTTGAAAATCCAGGACATCTCCCAACGCTGCGGCTACACCGATCAGCACTACTTCAGCTATTGCTTTAAGAAGTATTGCGGCGAGTCCCCCAACGCCCTGCGCCGCAGGCTGGAGGCGGAAAAGGCGGGTGGCCAGACTTGAGCAAAAACAACGTCCAGACCGGCCTGCGCATCACCACCATCCTGGTAGCCATGGTGGTGGGCGTGGTGGCCATCACCCTGTGCTGCTTTCTGGCCCTGTTTTTAAACCGCTACCAGGAGGCCATGGTGCAGAACGCCCGCACCACCAGCGTGCAGGCCGTGTCTCAGGTGTCCACCACCGTCTCCAACTACCTGTCCGATATGCGTCAGGCCATGGAACTGGTGGAGCAGTCCATGTCGGAGACCGACGAGAGCCGGGATGAGCTGCTGTCCGCCTTTCTGGAGTTCCGCCCCGACGTGGTGGCGGTGACCAGCTATTCCCACGACGGCCAGCTGCTCCAGTGCTGGTCCCCCGACCGCAAACCCAAGGACAACATCCTCCAAAACCTCTCCTTTGATTTGGAGAAAGCCCAGGCCTCCCAGGGCCCCTACATGTCCGCTCCCCACGTGGAGAGTATTTTTGAGGGATACTACCCCTGGGTGGTCACCATGACTTCCCGCCTACCCCAGGATGGCTCTGCCGCCTGGGTCTCCCTGGATCTGAGCTTTTCCAGCATCTCCAGCTATATGAATAATGTAAGCATTGGACAGCGGGGCTACTGCTTTTTGATGGACGGGGACGGCAACATGGTCTATCACCCCCAGCAGCAGTTGCTCTACTCCGGCTTGAAATCCGAGGACACGGCCAAGCTCTCTCAAATGGAGGACGGCGCTTGGGCCAATGACACCGTCATCTATTCCCTCACCAGTGTGGAGGGCAGCGATTGGCGGGTGGTGGGTGTCAGCTACGTGGACGAGCTGGTCAACCGCAACGTCAGCGAGATGGTGCACCTGTCCCTGCTCATCGCTGCCATGGTGCTTCTGGCCGCCCTGTTCACCAGCTGGCTGCTCTCCCGCCTGCTCTCCCGTCCCCTCCGGTCTCTGGAGTCTGCCATGGAGGACTTCGAGTCCGATGCCGACCACTTCGACTACTACCCCGTGGGCGGTACCCGGGAAGTACAGGAACTGTCCTGCTCCTTCGGTCATATGGTCATGCGCATTCAACAGCTGATGAACACCGTGCGGGAGGAGGAGGTCAATCTGCGGAAAACCGAGCTCAAGGCTCTGCAAGCCCAGATTAACCCCCATTTTCTCTACAACACCCTGGACTCCATCGCCTGGATGTGCGAGCAGGGTCGTAACGCCGATGCCGTGAAAATGGTCCACGCCCTGGCCCGTCTGTTCCGCATCAGCATTAGCAAGGGCCATGAGCTCATCCCCATTTCCAGGGAAATTGAGCACGCAGAGAGCTACCTGCAAATCCAGAAATACCGGTATAAAAACCAATTTACCTATCACTTCCACGTGGACCCTGATTGTCTGCACTACCTGTGCAACAAAATCACTCTTCAGCCCATCATTGAAAACGCCATCAACCACGGGCTGGATCTGCTGGTGGATGAAGGGCGCATTGACGTATACGTCCAGCAAGATGGGGAGGATATTGTCTTCCGGGTAGAGGACAATGGAGTGGGTATGAGCCAGGAGCAGATCGTGGCCATCCTGGAGCACGGCCCCAAGGAGCGCACCGGCATCGGGATCCGCAACGTCAACGACCGTCTGCAAATCTACTTTGGCAAGGAATACGGTCTCACCATTACCAGCAAGCTGGATGTGGGCACCTGTGTGGAGATTCGCATGCCGAAGCTTTGGGAGGGAAATTATGAAGGGAAATAATCGCACCCTGGCCGCACTCACAGCAGCCTTGTCCCTGCTGCTGTGCAGCTGCACTTCGACCTCCAGCATCTCTGCCCCCCACACCGTCACCCTCATCGCCAAATCCACCCAGACGGAGTTTTGGCTGTCGGTCTTTGCGGGAGCTGAGGCGGCAGCCACCGAGTACAACCTGGACCTCAACATCGTAGGCCCTGACGCCGAGGAGGACTACGAAACCCAGAATCAGATGGTGGAGGAAGCCGTTCAGGCAGGCACCGAGGCCCTGGTCTTCTCCGCCATCCACTATGACAACAACGCAGACGCCATTGATGCCGCCGCCCAAAAAGGGGTCAAAATCGTAGCCATTGACAGCAACGTGGACTCTCAGGCTGTGAGCACCTACATTGGCACGGACAACTATGCCGCCGGACAGATGGCGGCTCAAGCCGCTCTCGCCCGGGTGGAGGGAGAACTGCACGTGGGCATTATCAACTATGATATCAGCTCTGCCAATGGCCAGGAGCGGGAGCGGGGTGCTGTGGAGACGTTCACCCGCAGCGGTCGGGCCCAAGTGGTCAGTGTCATCAACACCCTGGCAGAGTCCCACATTGCCCAGACCGATACCACCGCCCTTCTCACCCAACACCCGGAGATCAACGTCCTGCTGGCCTTCAACGAGCCCACCAGCGTGGGTGCCGCCAAGGCCATCGAAAATCGGGATGCCGCCGATGACATCTTTTTGGTGGGTTTTGACTCCAACGTCAGTACCGTGGACGGCCTGCAAAATGGCACGGTAGATGCCCTCATCGTGCAAAACCCCTACGCCATGGGGTACCTGGGCGTGGAGAGCGCATACAAGCTTCTCACGGGACAGGGTAAACAAGTGGCCCCCACTGTGGACACCTCCACGCAGATTGTCGATCGGAATAATTTATTCTCCATCGACAGCCAAAAGGCGCTTTTCGCCTTTGAGCAGCGCAAAGACCCGTCATAGTGCACAATTTGAGCATTTGTTTTTTTCGCATGTTGTTCAGTTGGAATAATTTTTTGCCCTTCTTTCGGTGATTTTTCACCTTGTTTTCGCCAGGCAATTTCGGTAACATAGAGGACAAGAGATGGAGCTCGCGTATGCTCCGTCAATCACCTAAATTTGAAAAGGAGAATCGTTATGAAGAAGAAAGTGCTTGCTTTGTCTCTGGCCGCTGCTATGGCCTTCAGTCTGGCTGCCTGCGGTAACGGTGGCACTAGTGAAGGTGGCGACAGCACCACTGTTGCCAACAACCAGAAGCCTCTGGTGTGGTTCAACCGTCAGCCCTCCAACTCCGAAACCGGTGCACTGGATATGGACGCTCTGAACTTCAACGAGGACACCTACTACGTGGGCTTCGACGCCAACCAGGGCGCTGAGCTCCAGGGCCAGATGATTCTGGACTACATCAAGGCTCACATCGATGAGATCGACAAGAACGGCGACGGCATCATCGGCTACGTGCTGGCCATCGGCGATAAGGGTCACAACGACTCCATCGCCCGTACCCGTGGCGTCCGCTCCGCTCTGGGCACCGCTGTGAAGGACGATTCCGGCAATGTCATCTCCGAGGCCGTTGGTACCAACGTGGAAGGCAAGGCCACCCAGGTTCAGGACGGCAAACTGGAAGTCAACGGCAAGACCTACATCATCCGTGAGCTGGCCTCCCAGGAGATGAAGAACGCCGCCGGCGCCACTTGGGATGCTCCCACCGCTGGTAACACCATCGGCACTTGGGTCTCCTCCTTCGGCGACAAGATCGACGTCGTGGCCTCCAACAACGACGGCATGGGCATGGCCATGTTCAACGCTTGGTCCAACGAGGCTGGCGTTCCCACCTTCGGCTATGACGCCAACTCCGACGCCGTTGCTGCCATCGCTGAAGGTTACGGCGGCACCATCAGCCAGCACGCCGATGTGCAGGCCTACCTGACCCTCCGCGTGATCCGTAACGCTCTGGATGGTGTGGACGTTCAGACCGGTATCAGCACCGCTGACGAGGCCGGCAACGTGCTGTCCGATCAGGAGTATGTGTACAATGCTGACGAGCGCTCCTTCTACGCCCTGAACGTGGCCGTCACCGAGGAGAACTATAAGGACTTCCTGGACTCCACCGTGACTTGGGCTCCTGTTTCCAACCAGCTGGACAAGGAGAGCAGCCCCGTGAAGAAGGTTTGGCTGAACACCTACAACTCCGCTGATAACTTCCTGGGCTCTACCTACAAGCCCCTGCTGAAGAATTATGACGACCTGCTGAACCTGGAGGTCGAGTATGTGGACGGTGACGGCCAGTCTGAGGCCAGTATCACCAACCGTCTGGGCAACCCCAGCGCCTACGATGCCTTCGCCATCAACGTCATCAAGACCGACAACGCCACCTCTTACACCGGCTTGCTCCAGTAATTTGGCGTTGGATGCGGGTCGCGATCCGTATCTGAATACGTTGTAAACCTTTATTGGGGAGAAGGAATTCTCCGGTTTAGGAGGCTCCTCCTGTCCGGCGGGTACCTTCTCCCCAACACTCTCACCAGTAATCACCGACAGCGTCCGCAACGTACGTTGCGAACCTGTCAATCTGTAAACAGGAGTAACGAGAATGGCAGAAGCAAAGAACGATATTGTCCTGTCGATTCGCGGTATGTGCAAATCCTTCGGCCGTAACCGGGTTCTGGATCACATCAATCTGGATCTGAAGCGCGGCTCCGTCATGGGCCTGATGGGCGAAAACGGCGCCGGTAAGTCCACCATGATGAAGTGTCTGTTCGGTACATACCAAAAAGACGAGGGCAGAATTTACTTTGACGGCAAGGAGATCAACTTCTCCGGCCCCAAGGACGCCCTGGAAAACGGAATTGCCATGGTGCACCAGGAGCTGAACCAGTGCCTGGAGCGCAACGTCATGGACAACCTGTTCCTGGGCCGATACCCCACCAAGGCTGGCGTCGTGGATGAGGGTGTCATGAAGAAAAAGGCCTCCGAGCTGTTCCGCAAATTGGGCATGACTGTGAATCTGAATCAGCCCATGCGCAACATGTCGGTGTCTCAGCGGCAGATGTGTGAGATTGCCAAGGCCATCTCCTACAACGCCAAGGTCATCGTGCTGGACGAGCCCACCTCCTCCCTCACCGTCAAAGAGGTGGACAAGCTCTTTGAGATGATGCGGATGCTCCGGGATCAGGGTATCTCCCTGATTTACATCTCCCACAAGATGGACGAGATTTTTGAAATCTGTGATGAGATCTCGGTGCTGCGAGACGGCAACCTGGTCATGACCAAGCCCTCCAAGGAGACCAACATGGGCGAACTCATCAGCGCCATGGTGGGCCGTTCCCTGGAAAGCCGCTTCCCCCCCGTGGACAACACCCCCGGAGACACCATTTTGTCGGTGCAGCACCTGTCCACCAAGTTTGCCCCCCACCTCACCGACATTACCTTCGATGTGAAGGAGGGCGAGATCTTCGGCCTGTACGGTCTGGTGGGCGCTGGCCGTACCGAGTTGATGGAGACCATCTTCGGCATGCGTACCCGCGCCTCTGGCCGCGTGTACTTCCGCAACAAGATGATGAACTTCAACAACCCCAAAGAGGCCATCGACCACGGCTTCGCCCTCATCACTGAGGAGCGTAAGGCCAACGGTCTGTTCCTCAAAGCTGATTTGACCTTCAACACCACCATCGCCAATCTGAATCAGTACAAGAGCGGTTTGGCTCTGTCCGACCCCAAGATGGTGAAGGCCACCAACAAGGAGATCCGCATCATGCACACCAAGTGTATGGGCCCTGAGGATATGATTTCCAGCCTGTCCGGTGGTAACCAGCAGAAGGTCATCTTCGGCCGCTGGCTGGAGCGTGAGCCCCAGATCTTCATGATGGACGAGCCCACCCGCGGCATTGACGTGGGCGCCAAGTACGAGATCTACGAGCTGATCATCAATATGGCCAAGCAGGGCAAGACCGTCATCGTGGTCTCCTCCGAGATGCCGGAGATTTTGGGTATCACCAACCGCATCGGCGTAATGTCCAACGGTCGCCTGTCCGGCATCGTCAACACCAAGGAGACCGACCAGGAAGAGCTCTTGAGATTGAGCGCAAAATACCTTTAATGGGAGAAGTTGTATATGGCACCTGTGAAAACAAATATTTTGACGGCTGAGCAGGAGGACAAGCTCCGCCAGTCCATCGACGAGTACGTCGGCAGCATTCAAGCAAAAATCGACGCCCTCCGGGCAGACGGCACCGACAAGGTAATGGAAATCCAGTCCAATCTGGATAGCCTGAAGCGGGACCGCATTTACACCCAGCAGGAAAAGGAATCCATCGCTGAGGGTTGGCGCAAGGAGCTGGAGAAGGCCAAGGCTGTGGAGGCCAAGAACAAGGCTGAGGTGTCCAAGTTGATCGCCGACGCTGAGACCTACCTGAAGGCCCACTTTAACCAGGACTACTTCCAGTACGTGGCCGCCAGCTGCAAGGAGGAGAAGTCCTTCGCCCAGGAGAAGTATCGTGCCACCGTGGCTGAGCTGAACCAGGAGCACCAGAAGGCCCTGTCCAAGCTCAGCGACGCCCACGAGATCAAGGACGAGAAGTACGTCCACAAAAACCGCCTCTTTGACGCCAAGATGCAGCTGTCCAAGGACCTCCAGGAGGTCAAGGATCGCCGCCATGCCGCCTATGAGCACAAGTTCCACCTCATCGACCTGCTTCGCATGTCCAAGTTTACCGTGGGCGAGACTCTGGCCCAGAAGGTGGAGAACTACCGCTACACCTTCAACACCCGGAACTTCCTGCTGAAGAACGGTCTGTATCTGGCCATCCTGGTCATCTTCATCGCTCTGTGTTTCATCACCCCCGCCGTCAAGGGTATGCAGTTGCTCACCATGAACAACGTGTTGAACATCCTCCAGCAGGCCTCTCCCCGTATGTTCCTGGCTCTGGGCGTGGCTGGCCTGATCATGCTGGCTGGTACCGACCTGTCCATCGGCCGTATGGTTGGTATGGGCATGACTGCTTCCACCATCATCATGCACAAGGGCATCAATACCGGCTCTGTGTTTGGTCATACCTTTGACCTTACTGGCATCCCCGTTGTGGGTCGTGTGATTCTGGCTCTGGTGGTCTGCATCGTGCTGTGCACCATCTTCACCACCATCGCTGGCTTCTTCACTGCCAAGTTCAAGATGCACCCCTTCATCGCCACCATGGCCAACATGCTGGTCATCTTCGGTCTGGTGACCTACGGTACCAAGGGCGTGTCCTTCGGCGCCATCGAGTCCAACATCCCCAACATGATCATCCCCAAGATCGGTCAGTTCCCCACCATCATCCTGTGGGCTGTGGCCGCTGTGGTCATCGTGTGGTTCATCTGGAACAAGACCACCTTTGGTAAGAACCTGTACGCTGTGGGCGGCAACCCTGAGGCCGCTTCCGTGTCCGGTATCTCCGTGTTTGCTGTCACCCTGGGCGCCTTCGTTCTGGCCGGCATCCTCTATGGCTTCGGCTCCTGGCTGGAGTGTATCCGTATGTTCGGCTCCGGTTCCGCCTCCTACGGCCAAGGCTGGGAGATGGACGCCATCGCCGCCTGCGTGGTGGGCGGTGTGTCCTTCACCGGTGGTATCGGTAAGATCTCCGGCGTTGTGGTGGGCGTGTTCATCTTCACCGCTCTGACCTACGCCCTGACCGTTCTGGGCATCGACGCCAACCTGCAGTTCGTGTTCTCCGGCATCATCATCCTGGTGGCCGTCACTCTGGACTGCTTGAAGTACGTGCAGAAGAAGTAATTCTTCCCTCCTACTACACAAAAATCCCCATCGCACATCAGTGCGATGGGGATTTTTTGATGCCCAATTATGTCGCTGTAGCCTTGCATCGCTGCTGATACAGGGCTGCAATCATATCCACACAGGGCTCAATGCCCAGTCTTCCGCTGTCCAAGCACAGGTCATAGTTATCTGCCTGCCCCCACTGAGTGCCGGTGTACAGCTCATAGAATTCCTTACGCTTCTGATCTTTGTCGTGGAGGCGCTGGACCGGGGATTCCTCTCGCTGGCCGTACACTGTGACAATGCGCTCGGCTCGCTTTTCATCAGAGGCATGGATGAATACGGTGAGGCAGTCGGCGGTATTGCGCAAGATGTGGTCCGCGCATCGGCCCACAATGACACAGGGTTCCTTCTCTGCCAGATCGGTGACCACCTTCTTCTGTGCAAACCACATCTTATCCATATCAGACTGTCCGTCCCGATCTCGTCCGCTGGCGGCGTTACCATAGAGGGTATCTGCGGTGGTGTATCCGGCGTACTTCTCCACGTACTCCTTGGCCAAACCAGTTTCGGCGGCGATCTGGTTGGGATCGCCAATCTGCCCGATGAAAAAGGTATCCGCCAAGCTGTACAGAATCACAATGATTTGGCTGACCACAGTGGGAATGGCCAGCTTGGCCACCGCCTTTCCCACCGGCATGGTGGTAAATAACTCATTATTCTTCGTCATGGTTTCTCTCTCCTGCTCTGTTCTTCTCTCCGTCATCCACCTCGGCGTGGAGTCCGTCCAGGAAACACTGGATGGCAATATCCCGGCTCTCCCCCACATCAGTGGTATCGTAGTAATAAAAATACCCCAAGTCCTCCTGGGCAATGAACCCGTGGAGGATGGCACGGAACACCCGCTGCCAGTGGGCCACCCGCTCCTGGGGCAGACCATAGCCGGAGAGGACCTCCACCGCCGTTTTCAGCAGCGGCAGAGCCAGTTCCTCGGCCTGGTCATCCTCCTGGGAGGGAATGGACATAATCAGCCGATACAGCCCCTTATTCTCCACCGCAAAGGCGTGGTAGGCCTGGGCAAATGCCCGCACCGCCTGGTCCCTCTCCTTCCCTGCCACCGCTGCCTCCTGATGGGCCACAAATTTGTCAATGGCATAGCGGAACACCTCTCGCTGGAGCTGTCGGATATTTTGTATGTGGTTATACAGTGACGGGGTCTTTACCCCCAGCCTGCGGGCCAACTCATGGAGCGACACGGTGGGTTGTCCCGTGTGTTCCATGCAGGCCACCGCCTCGGACACAATGACCTCTCTGGTCAATCCCTTTGCGCTCATACTCATTCCTCCAAAACTAATGCTGTTAGCTATTATGAAACTAATAGTATTCGTTGTCAATCAAAACCACGCCGTTACAAATAATTACTCCGTTTTCACCAGTATTGTCTCTTCTTGCCCAGGTATTTCACAAGAAAAATTTACAGTATTTTCTCTTCTCCCCTTGCCTTTGGACCAGAGAAGCCCTATAATACCCTTTGGGGAGCTTGTACACAGGCTGAGAGGATGGTGTGACCATCGACCCGTGAACCTGATGCGGGTAATGCCGACGTAGGAAGCTTGTGAGAGATTCGTTGGGAGACAGCCTGCCAGGTCGTCTCCCATTTTTCTTTGGAAGGAAGTGGAACACATGAATCGCTTCACACAACCGCTGGGTCAGGTGCACACCGTTGCTCCCCTGGTCCAGTGCATCACCAACTTTGTCACTGTCAACGACTGCGCCAACATCATTTTGGCCTCTGGCGCTTCCCCCTCCATGGCCCAGGACATCCGGGAGGTGGAGGAGGCCGTATGCGGCGCCCACGCCCTGGTGTGCAACATGGGGGCCATGGACTTTGTGGACTCCATGATTTTGGCCGGGCGCAAGGCCAACGAGCTGGGCAAGCCCGTGGTGCTGGACCCAGTGGCCGCCGGAGGTACCCAGCTGCGCCGGGATGAGTCCAAGCGCCTGCTGGACCAGGTGCAGTTTGCCGCCATTCGAGGCAACGCCTCGGAGATTCGCTTTTTGGCCGGCCAGCACGCCGTGGGCAGCGGTGTGGATGTGAGCGCCATGGACGCCATCACAGAGGAGAATTTGGGGGAGGCCGTGGAGATGGCCGCTACTCTGGCCGCACAGCTCCACACCGTGATTGCCATCTCCGGAGTGCTGGACATTGTCTCTGATGGGAATGAGACGGTGGTGCTGCGCAACGGCTGCGCCACCATGGCCCGTATCACAGGCAGCGGCTGCATGCTCACCTCCCTCATCGGGGCCTTCTGCGGCGCTCTGCCTCAGGACACCTTTGCCGCCACCGTGTCCGCCATGGCCGCCATGGGCGTGGCCGGTGAACTGGCGGAGGAACAGCGGCTGAAGAAGGGCACGGGCAACGCCACCTTCCGCACCGATCTCATTGACGGGATTTTTAACTTGACCGAGGAACAACTACAGGAGAAGATGCGCTATGAAGTTTACAAAAGATGAAATCCGCAGCTCCATGCTGCTCTACGCCGTCACTGACCGCATGTGGCTCAAGCCCGGCCAGACTCTGGTGGACGTGTGCCAGGAGGTGTTGGAGGGCGGCGCCACCTTCTTGCAGATTCGAGAGAAAGACCTGGATGCCTCTGCCTTTGAGCAGGAGGCCCAGGCCCTCAAAGAGCTGTGCGCCCGGTACCGTGTCCCCTTTGTAGTCAATGACAGCGTGGAAATCGCCCTGGACATCGACGCCGACGGGGTCCATGTGGGACAGTCCGATATCCAGGGCCGGGACATTCGGGCCATGATTGGCCCGGACAAAATCCTGGGCATCTCCGCCGGAACCGTGCAGGAAGCGGTGGCCGCCCAACAGGCCGGGGCGGACTATATCGGCGTGGGAGCTGTGTTCAACACCAGCACCAAGCAGGATGCCACCAGCCTGTCCATGGAGCAGCTCAAAGAGATTTGCGCCTCCGTGTCCATCCCCGTGGTGGGCATTGGCGGCATCAATGCCTCCAACCTGCTGGAGCTCTCCGGCAGCGGTGTGGACGGTGTGGCAGTGGTGTCTGCCATCTTCGCCGCCTCCGACCCCAAAGCCGCCACCGCTCAGCTGCTGGAGTTGTCCCGAAAGATGGTGGCCCATGGATAAAAAGTTTGCCATTTTCGACCTGGACGGCACTCTGGTGGACTCCATGTCCTACTGGAGCCAGCTGGCGGAGGAGTACCTCCATAGCCGTGGGGTGGAACAGGTCCCCAACCACATCTTAGAGGCCATCAAGCCCATGACCATGGAGGAGTCCGCCGATCTGTTCCGGCGCACCTTCGGGCTGGACATCACCTCCAGCCACATGGTGGCGGAAATGGAGCATATGATGGACCAGCACTACCGCAATGACATTCCTCTGAAAGAAGGGGTTGCCGCCTATCTGGAAGGGCTGCACCAGGCGGGCACCACCATGTGTGTGGCCTCCGCCACCGCTGAGCCCCTGGTGGAGCTGTGCCTGTCCCGGCTGGGGGTACGGCACTACTTCCAGTTCCTCCTGTCCTGTGAGACGGTGGGAGTGGGCAAGACCCAGCCGGACATCTACCTCCAGGCCGCCCAACGCATGGGCTGTACCCCGGCCGAGACCGCCGTCTATGAGGACGCTGTCTATGCCGCCGCCACCGCCAAGAACGCCGGGTTCTATATCGTAGGCGTGTATGACCAGGATGCCAGCGCGCACTGGGAAGAGCTGCAAAGCCTGTCTGACGAGACCATTCCCAGTTTTGAGGAGGCGTGACATGAAAACCGCACTTTCCATAGCCGGCAGCGACTCCAGCGGAGGGGCCGGCATCCAGGCGGATATCAAAACCATGATGGCTAACGGCGTGTATGCCATGACCGCCATCACCGCCCTGACCGCGCAAAACACCACCGGAGTGTCCGCCATTTTGGAGGTCTCACCAGAATTTTTGCGCCAGCAAATCGATTCTGTCTTCCAGGACATTCCCCCAGATGCGGTAAAAATCGGCATGGTCCCCTCCCCGGCTCTGGTGGAGGTCATTGCGGAGCGTTTGGAGCACTACCACGCCCAGCGGGTGGTGGTGGACCCGGTGATGGTGGCCACCAGTGGCAGCACCTTGTCCCGAGACAGCGCTGTGGGGGCCATGAAAGAGCTTCTCTTCCCTCTGGCCACCGTCATCACCCCCAACATCCCGGAGAGCGAGGCTCTCACCGGACGGACCATCACCACCCAGGCGGACATGGAGCAGGCCGCCCGGGAGATGGCGGACACCTTTGGCTGCGCCGTATTGTGCAAGGGTGGACACCACGTCCACGACGCCAGCGACCTGCTGTGTGTGGACGGCGCGTGCACCTGGTTCCACGGGTCCAGAATCCACAACCCCAACACCCACGGCACCGGCTGCACCCTGTCCAGCGCCATTGCCTCCAATCTGGCCAAGGGCTTCTCCCTGGAGGAGTCTATCCAGCGGGCTAAGGCCTACATATCCGGGGCTCTGTCCGCCATGTTGGACCTGGGCCATGGCTCCGGTCCCCTTCATCACGGCTACGACTTAAAAAGCGATATGATCTAAAAAACGGGAGGCCCCCACGGGCCTCCCGTCAAACAGTTCTAGCTATTTAGGAGCCGCTCTCCCACCATAGCCATCTGCTCCGCTGTGGGCTCCCAGCTCATGTCCACCGACACCAGGATATTCCCCCGGCACAGCAGGAAGGCGTTGCGCTGGGTGCCGTCCTTGGCCACCAGGCGGTAGGCCTCCTCTGCCCCCCAGGGTGTGGCATCCATGGGTACCATCTCCCCATCCCAGTAGGCTTTTATCAGCATCTGCCGCTTCATCTGCTCCACACAGAAGGGGTACAGGGCAGGCACAGACACCGTGTACCGCTCATAGGTCATCTGCGGAGTCTCATCTTCCCGCCCCCAGGGCAGTTGCTCCACCTTCAGACGCTGGAGCAGAAGAGACTGGTCTGAGCTGGTGGCATTGGAGAAGACCACCTTTTGATCTCCCACCAAATCGGTCATGTACAGGGGCGTTTCCACGTAAAAGGGAAGCTCTTCGGGGTCCTCCGCCCCTGTAGCCAGGTACACGCCAAACTTCACCGCACCGCCCATAATCAAAAAGGCAAACACAGCGCAGGCCAGCAGCGTCAACCCACGATTGACTCCGGTGGAAACCCCCACCTCTTTGAGAAGACGTTTCACCCCCAGGGTCATAGCAATCAGCAACACGTATCCCACCGTTGCAAATAGGACGACCCAGGCCATGACTGGATTTCCAGCCAAGACCAAATTCACGCCCCACCAAGCCAGGGCTGCCACCAACAGCACCATCATGGCGATCTGGAACTTTTTCGTGGACGGGGTGTCCAAAAACAGCCCCTGTTTGGCCGCCCGCTTGGCCCGGTGCCGCCAAGTGTAGTATGCAACCAGTTCCACCGCAGCAATCAAAAACAGCATCAGGCCGCACATTCCCATCAGAAGGGCCCCGGGACTTGCCATCATACGCAGGGTGTCACTGATCATCGAAGAGGCATACAACACGCTCCCAATGGCCCCCAGCGCCAACAAAATCCAGAGCACCCGGAGATAGTTGGCCTTGCAGGCCCGGTGGATGATGTCCACCTCCAGCTCCGGCTCCGTGTGGATGGGGGTGGGGTTTTCCCGGTCGCTGTAAAACACCTGCATCTGGAACCAGGTACAGGCCAGTTCCCACCCCGTCTCCCCACAGTAGTCAATGAGGGTCTGCTGCTCCCCGGAGGGGAATGGGTCAAAGTCCGAGGCCTTGGGGAAATAGGTCACCGCCACTTGCAGTTCCTGGGGCTCAATTCTCCGGTAGGTCCAGAAGTAATTGTTTATCTTCTCCACCTTCCAGCCCTTCCGGGCCATTCGAGTGAGGTGCCGCTCAATGCCGGTATGGTCGTAAAAGGACAACAGCTCCATTCTCCGCTTGGTCTGTCTCATGGTTCTTCCTCCTCTCTGCGCACACGGTCATAGTCGTCCAATTGGCTGCGGAGGCGTTGGCACTCCCGCTCCAGCATCTCCTTTCCCTTGTCGGTGATGAGGTAGCTGCGCCGCCGCCCTTCCACACGGGTCTGACGAATCATCCCCTCTTCCACAAACAACTCCAGGAGATCGTAGAGGGTGCCAGAACCGATACGCACCCGCCCCCCTGTCATCTCCTGCACCCGCTCCAAAATCTCCATGCCACGGCGCTCCTGGTGTAGACAGAGCAGGAGATAAAACATCTGCTCTGTCAGCGTCTTGAATTTCTCTCTGGCCATCGTCCCACCTCCTGTTTCTCGAATATCGAGTTCTTTCACCTTCATTATAACTCGAATATCGAGAAAGTCAACTACATTTTAGAATGGTGGAATTTGGGGAATTTCCATGGTATAATGGGCAACAGTGGCGCATGTGCCATCTATCCCAAGAGAAGCGAGGACCATGCATGAGAGAACAGAGGGAAGCCGCCATTTTGCGGCAACAATTTCACATAGGAAACCGCAAAAACTACATCTTATCTCTGGTTGGAAAACTTCTGGTAGTAGTCATGAGTATCAGTTCCAGCCTGATTTTCACCTTTGTGGTGGAGTCGCTGGAATACCAGAGCATTCAAAAGTTCCTCTATGGCCTGGCCATGGTTGGGGTGTATATCGTGGCCAATATGGCCTGTGGGTTATTTCGGAGAAAGTACCAGAACACCTACCTGCGCAAGGCTTTGACCCAGTTTAAAAACTACGTCTTCTCCAAGATTTTGCGCCAGCCCATCTCCAGCTATGCCAGCGGAGACACCGCCAAGTTTATCTCCGCCTTCTCCAACGACCTCAACTCCATTGAACAGAACTATTTGGTGGGAGAATTGAACCTGTTTGTGGAGATTTTAAACTACGTGGTGACAGCGGCGGTGCTGCTGATTCTCAATGTTCCGCTGGGGATTACCCTGGTAGTCTCCTCTCTGATTGCCATTCTGGTCTCCTTCCGCTTTGGCGGCAAAGTGGTAAAAAACGAAGCGGAGACCATGGAAAAGGCCTCGGATTTTGTGGCTCAAACCAAGGACCTGCTCAGCGGCTTCACCGTTATCAAAAGTTTTCAAGCTGAGAATCAAATCATGTCGGTTTTTCAGGAGAAAAACGTGGACCTGGAATCCACGAAGCAGAAACGCCGTGCCTCCAATGACACGGTATCCCTGGCAGGAAACATTGCATCCATATTGGTGTCCGTGATCTTCCTCTCTGTGGGCTTTCTCCTGGCCTTCAACGGGCAAATCAGCGTGGGTAAAATCATCGGCTTCTATGAACTCAGCGGCAATATGCTCAGCCCCATCCGAAGCCTGGGTGTACTGGTGGCCAACCGCCATGCTGCTGACGCACTGATTCAGCGCATTGGCCGAGATATTGAGGACACCCATACCACCCAGAGTTGCAAAGCCACTCTGTCCACCGCTCCCTCCTCCATTACCCTGAGAGACCTTTCCTTTGGGTATGGCGATGGCCGCCCTGTGCTCCACGCCATCAACCACACCTTTGAGGCAGGTAAACGCTATGCCCTGGTAGGTGGAAGCGGCAGCGGAAAATCTACTCTTCTAAAATTGCTGGTGGGTTTTCTCCCCGGTTATACAGGCCAAATCCAATACGATGGAACCAAACTCAGCGAGCTGGACCTGGACCAATTGCTGGAACACGTCTCCATGATTCAGCAAGAGGTGTTCTGCTTCAACAGCTCCATTGCCAATAACATCACCATGTTTCGTGATTTTCCACGGGAGGAATTAGACCACGCCATCCAGCGTGCGGGACTGTCCTCCCTCTGTGCCGCTAAGGGGATGGATTACCTGTGCGGAGAAGGCGGCTGTCACCTGTCCGGCGGCGAGCGCCAGCGGGTGTCCATTGCCCGGTGCCTCATCCGCAAATCCCCCATCATCTTGGTGGATGAGGCGGAGGCCGCCCTGGACAACGAGACCGCCAGCGCCGTATTGCAGACGATTCTCGGCCTAGAGTCTACCATGCGCATTGTGGTGTCTCACCGTCTGGATGCCCCCATTCTCCGCCAGTATGATGAAATTCTGGTGCTGCATAACGGCTGCATTGAGGAGTGCGGAACCTTTGAGGAGCTTCTGGAGCGAAAGGGCTACTTTTATTCTCTCTATCAAATTTCTCAGTGACACACGGAGGGTGCAACCATGCTCATCTTGAATAAAGAGCTGTCCGGTAATATTCTCGACATCGGCGGCGGTGGCGAAGGGATAATCGGGCGTCTCTATCAATCACAAGTCACCGCCATTGACCATCGGCAAGAAGAGCTGGATGAAGCGCCAAGCGGGTTTGTAAAAATTCGGATGGATGCCACAGACTTGCACTTCCCCGCCTCCTTTTTTGAACACGTCACATTCTTTTTTACCCTGATGTTTATGGATGCCGATGTGCAGAAAAAAGCTATCAAAGAAGCCGCACGCGTATTAATTCCCGGCGGTCTCCTCCATATTTGGGATTGTGACATCCAATCCGCCTATCCAGAGCCTTTCTGCATTTCCCTGGAGATTCAACTGCCTAGTGAACACATTTCCACTACCTATGGGGTGGGGAAACTGGGTACACAGAATGAGGATTCTATTTCAAGCCTGTGTACGGAGGCGGGGCTGATTCCCGTCACACAGCAGAGGGGGCCAGATGGTTTCCATATGGTCTGGCAAAAATCTAGGATGGTAAATCA
>NHCFR00700__coassemble_999_pt1 | contig 40153 bp, 28 predicted proteins | sample NHCFR00700__metabat2_low_PE_012 | metagenome-assembled genome bin NHCFR00700 | reverse complement strand
TACCGTGAACGCCGCTGTGGACGCTCTGAATGCCGCCATGGACGGCCTCACCGCCGAGGGCGAGACCCAGCCCAGCGACACTCCCGAGACCACCGACCAACCCCAGGCTTCCCAGAAGCCTGAGGCCACCGACCAGCCCGAGAACGTGCCCCAGACCGGGGACCACAGCCAGGTGCTGCTGTACGTGGCAGCTCTGGGCGGCGCTGCGGCCCTGATGGCCGGTATGGCTGCTGCAAAGCGCAAGGAACGCCAGGGTAAGTAATCGCTTCCCCTGTCCTCCATACACACACAAACCAAACCAGGACGAGCCCGGCGGCTGATGGCCGCCGGGCTCGTCCTTTCTATGTCTTCTCGTTGGGCTTCCGGGCAAACACCTCTTTGATGCCCACATACAGCATGAGCAACCCGAACAGGCGGCGCAGCAGTCCCACGTCCAGCTGCCCCGCCACCGCCCCGGCGGCGATGGCGGCGGGAATGCCCAGCACCAGGCACCACACCACTCCCTGCCACTCCACCCGCCCTCTTCTGGCGTGGGACACCAGGGCGGGGGCAGCGCAGGCCAGAAAGTACATCAGGTTGACGCCCCCCGCCTGGTACTGCTCCAACCCTGCCACGGCGGTGAGGTAGAGCACCAGCAGAGTGCCACCCCCCACGCCACAGCCGCTGAGTACCCCGGTGGCCGCTCCCACCAAAAAGCCCAGTATATTCACAGCAACAACACCGCCTTCACGCCCCCGTACACCAGCAGTGCCCCAAAGCCCCGGCGCAACCAGAGCACTGGAATTTTGTCGAACACCCGACCCGCCAGCACGCCGCCCACCAGGCCCCCCGCCAGATAGGGCAGCGCCACGGCAATGTCTACCCCGCCCTTTCTGACGTAGCTGATGAGCGCCGCCACACACAGGGGCAGCACCACCGCCACCGAGGTGGCAAAGGCTTTCCGCTGCTCCAGCCCCACCCAGCCCACAAACAGAGGCACCAGAAACAGCCCGCCTCCCGCCCCGAAAAAACCGTTGGCCACCCCGGCCAGCAGCCCAATGATGATGTATTTGCTCCGCTCCTTCACGCCATCACCCCCGGACTAGTGTTCCCTGCCAAACCCATTTCATGCAAAACGACAGAGGTGCAGAAGAACGTCCGGCTGTTCTCCTGCACCTCTGTGGTTGTATGCTCCAATTCCGTGTCTCTATACCCGCTGCAACTCCAGCTTTTGGTCCACATAATTTTTGCCCACCGCGCCCAGCAGATTGCGCCGGGTGACGATGCCGCACAGGGCGTTGCGGTCGTCCACCACGGGGACAAAGTTCTGCTCCATGGCCAGGTCCATCACCTCTTGGAAGGTGGCCCGGATACTCACGGCGGGGCAGAAATCGCTGCGCATAATGTCCCGGATCTTGGTCTGTTCCAGTTTCTTTTTGTCGGTGGAGTTCACCGCCAGAATGTGGCGGAGAAAATCTCCCTCGGTGACACAGCCCACATAGCCCCCCTGGGCGTCCAGCACAGGAATGGCGGTGTAGCTGTTGTGACACATGGTTTCCAAGCCCTGCCGCACCGTGTTGTCCTGGTGCAGTACCATGGTACAGGCCTTGGGGATCATAATTTTCGCAATGTTCATGTGATGTTTCCTCATCTCACGGGGTGATGGTATGGATGCCGGACCGCTCCACAGCCTGGAGCGGTGTCCATGATTATGATAGCATAGCTTTCTTGCTTTGGAAAGGGGCTGTCCCGGATGATAAAAATTTTTCCTCTCTTCCTCTTGACAACTGAGTTAGCCAGTGCTATCTTATGAGTTAGCCAAATGCAACTCTAAGAAACATCAGGAGGAACGGTCCATGAATTTGACCCATGCCCAACTGGGCCAGGAGTACATCATCACCGGCATTGACACCGACGATGAGGAGTTGGACGGCTTTCTCTTCACCCTGGGCTGTTACTCCGGGGAGCCCATTACGGTGGTCTCCCAACTCCGAGACAGCTTTGTGATCTCGGTGAAGGACGGCCGATACAACATCAATCGGGATCTGGCGGAAGCCATCTCCATTTGAGGAGTGCCCAGATCCCGGGTTTTTTTGCCTATAGGTTAGCTTATACTAACTTTTTGAGAGATCAAGGAGGTATACCCATGCGCATTGCACTCACAGGCAATCCCAACAGCGGAAAGACCACCATGTATAACGCCCTCACCGGCCGCTCGGAACGAGTGGGCAACTGGGCGGGTGTGACGGTGGACAAGAAAGAGAGTCCCGTCAAGAAGCAGTTCAACCCCCAGGGGCTGGACCTGATGGCAGTGGACCTTCCGGGAGCCTATTCCATGTCCCCCTTCACGTCCGAGGAGAGCATCACCAGCAGCTACGTCCGCCAGGAGCGGCCCGATGTCATCGTGAACATTGTGGACGCCACCAACTTGAGCCGCTCCCTGTTCTTCACCACCCAGCTGTTGGAGCTGGGCATCCCCGTGGTGGTGGCCCTGAACAAGCAGGACTTAAACGAAAAGAAGGGCACCAAAATTGACATCTCCGCCCTGTCCAAGGCCCTGAACTGTCCGGTGGTGGAGACGGTGTCCACCTCTCAGAAGGGTTTGGCCCAGGTCATCCAGGCCGCCGCCACCCAGTATGGCCACGGCCAGCTGGCCCCCTACACCCAGAAGGGGGTGGACCTCACCGACAAGGCCGCTGTGGAGCAGGCGGACCGCCAGCGCTTTGCCTTTGTGGGCAAGTTGGTGGAGCAGGTGGAGCAGCGCAAGGTGCTCACCCGCCAGAGCAACACCCAGGACCGCATCGACCGGGTGCTGGCCAACCGCTGGCTGGGCATCCCCATCTTCGCCGTGGTGATGTTCCTGGTCTTTGACATCTCCCAGTCCCGCCTGGGCCCCTTCATTGCCGACTGGCTGGTGGGTTGGATCGACGTCTTCAAGGAGTGGGTGGGCCAGCAGGTGGCCTCCGCCAACCCCTTCCTCCAGGCTCTGCTGGTGGAGGGCATCATCGGCGGTGTCAGCGCCGTGGTGGGCTTTTTGCCCCTGGTGATGGTAATGTACTTCCTCATCGCTCTGCTGGAGGACTGCGGCTATATGGCCCGGGTCAGCGTGGTCATGGACCCCTTCTTCAAGAAGGTGGGTCTGTCCGGCAAGTCCATCATCCCCATGATCATCGGCACCGGCTGTGCCATCCCCGGCGTCATGGCCTGCCGCACCATCCGCAATGAGCGGGAGCGGCGCACCACCGCCATGCTCACCCCCTTCATGCCCTGCGGGGCCAAGCTGCCCGTCATCGCCCTGTTTGCCAGCGTGTTTTTCTCCGACGCCTCCTGGGTGGGCACCCTGATGTACTTTGTGGGCATTGTGCTCATCATTCTGGGCGCCCTGCTGGTGCAGAAGATCACCGGCCACAAGTACCGCAAGTCCTTCTTTATCATGGAGCTGCCCGAGTACAAGGTGCCCAGCCTGAAGCGGGCCGTGTTGTCCATGCTGGGCCGGGCCAAGGCCTTTATCATCAAGGCCGCCACCATCATTTTGGTGTGCAGCGCCGCCGTGCAGGTGATGCAGAGCTTCAACTGGTCCCTCCAGCTGGTGGAGGAGGGCATGGAGCATACCTCCATTCTGGCCACCATTGCCCACCCCTTTGCCATTCTCATGATCCCTCTGGGCTTCGGCGTGTGGCAGCTGGCCGCCGCTGCGGTCACCGGCTTCATCGCCAAGGAGAATGTGGTGAGCACCCTGGCAGTGGTATACGGCCTGACCAACTTCATCGACGTGGAGGAGAAGGTGCTGGTGGGCGGGGCCAACGAAGTGGCCACTGCCATGGGCCTCACCGCGGTGGCTGCCCTGGCCTATCTGATGTTCAACCTGTACACGCCCCCCTGCTTTGCCGCCATTGGCGCTATGAACTCGGAGATGCACAGCAAAAAGTGGCTGTTCGGCGGCATTGCTCTCCAGCTGGGCACTGGCTACACCCTCTCCTTCCTGGTCTACCAGATCGGCACCCTGGTCACCACCGGCAGCGTGGGCGCCGGGTTTGTCCCCGGGCTCATCGCCGTGGCCTGTATGGTGGGCATTGTGGTGGCCCTCATCCTGCGCACTCAGAAGCACATGGCCCAGGAGTACACCCTGAGCGGCGCCGGGAAAGGCAAGGTGACCGCGTAATGGACTACATCATCATCGCTGTCGTGGTGGTCATTCTGGCCGCTGCCATCGGGTACATTGTGAAAAAGAAAAAGTCCGGGGCCCATTGCATCGGCTGTCCCGACGGGGGCAGCTGCTCCCACTGCCAGGGAGGCGGCTCCTGCCACTGTCATAAGTGAAAAAGAGTCAAACAGAGATGGTGCAACCATTGGAGCATCATCTCTGTTTTTCTTGCGATAACCTGTCAGTTCCCCAAAAACAGCTCGCCAATGACTTCCTTGTGCAAGGGGTTGACCGTCTAACCACCCAAGGTTCCGGCTTGCCAGCCTGGTGGGGACGCTCCCCGCTGGGGGTGCCTTTTGGGCGGGCAAAAGGCACCAAAACCCGCTTAGGGCGTTCCCCCCTAAGGACCTCCCTGGGGTACAAGGCTGGGCCTGCGTCAAGTCTGTATTCGGCCCGTCACCCTTGCTGTGGCCCCTGTTTGTGCCACCACACTAGGCCACCCTGGGCAGCTGGCCCTATGGCCGGGTGGTTTCCACCTCCGGGCCTACCCTGGAGCAGCGGCGTTCCCGCCGCCGAACGTCCGGCTTTCGATGATTGCCAGACTCAAAGCCTCCCCCAGGGAGGGAGCCATACCCCTTAGATAAAACAGGGTCTGCTGCGAAGTTCAACTTTGCAACAGACCCTGTTTGTATTACATCTGAAACATCACGCCCACCACCGCAGAAAAGGCGATGAACACAATGGGGTGTAGCTTCTTGGCGGGAGTGTAGCGCATGAGCACGAACACCAGGGCCGCCAGGGCCACGCCCATCCAGTGCACCCCCAGGGGGCTGCCCTCTTTGGCCAGGGCAATCACCGCCACTTCCAGCAGAGCCACGGTGATGAGGGCCACCGAAGCCGCCCGCAGGCCGTAGAAAATGGCGTTCACCACCCGGGACTGGCGGAACTGCTTCAAAATCCGGGCGATGAGGAGAATTACCAGAATGGAGGGGGTCACCAGGCCCAGGGTGGACACAATGCTACCCAGCAGTCCGGCGGTGTGGAAGCCCACGTAGGTGGACATGTTCACCCCCAGGGGGCCAGGGGTAGACTCGGAGATGGCAATCATGTCCGCCAGCTGCCCCGAGGTAAACCAGCCCGTGCGCTGGCCCAGGTCGGTGAGGAAGGGGATGGTAGCCAGGCCGCCACCCACGGAGAACAGGCCCACCTTGAAAAATTCGAAGAAGAGGCGCAGGTAGATCATGCCTTCTCCCCTCCCTTCTTACCGTAGATGGCCAGCCCCACCAGGCCGGACACCACCACCAGGAACACCGGGGAGCACAGAGCCCCCAGCACCTGGCCCAGGGCTCCGCCGGGCATGGGGGCCCACACCCCCACAGCGCCCAGAAGGAGCACCACCACATAGATGAGCCGGGTTTTCCAGTCCACCAGGGAGGTTTTCAGCAGCTTCAAAATGCTGGAGAAAATGAGGGCCACCACACCCGCTCGCACCCCGTTGAAGGCGTGAACCACCACGTCCAGGTGCATAAAGTTACTCAAAAAAGCGGCAATGGCCATGATAATCACCAGGCAGGGGAACACCACCCCCAGGGTAGCCACAACGCCGCCCAGCCAGCCCATCTGGTTATAGCCCACAAAGGTGGCGGTGTTCACTGCGATGACGCCGGGGGTACACTGGCCCACGGCGTAGTAGTCCGCCAGCTCCTCCTCGGTGGCCCAGCCTTTGTTATCCACCAGCTCCCGCTGCAAGATTGGGAGCATGGCGTAGCCGCCGCCGAAGGTACACAATCCGATTTTGGCAAAGGTGAAGAAGAGGCTCACGTATGGTTTCATGCCAGGTCCTCCCATTCCTCCAGCCACAGGCGGGCCACCGCGTCACTGGGCATCCGCCAGTCTCCCCGGGGGGAGAGGGTGACCGAGCCCACCTTGGGCCCGTCGGGCAGACAGGAGCGCTTGAACTGCTGGGCGAAGAAGCGGCGGTAGAAGTTGCCCAGCCAGCGGTGGAGGGTGGCCTTGTCATAGCGGTCGCCCAGGGCGTATACCGCCAGACGGAACACCTTCCGGGGGGAGAAGCCCCAGCGGATGGCGTAGTAGAGGAAGAAGTCGTGGAGCTCGTAGGGGCCCACCAGGTCCTCGGTCTTCTGGGCGATCTCCCCGTCCTTGGGGGGGAGCAGCTCGGGGGAGACGGGGGTGTCCAGAATGTCCTGGAGCACCTCGCCCAGCTTGCCACCCTCCTCCCGGGCCACGTAGTCCACCAGATGGCGCACCAGGGTCTTGGGAATGGAGGCGTTGACGGCATACATGGACATGTGGTCCCCGTTGTAGGTGGCCCAGCCCAGGGCCAGCTCGGACAGGTCCCCGGTGCCGATGACCAGGCCGCCGGTGCGGTTGGCGATGTCCATGAGCACCTGGGTGCGCTCCCGGGCCTGTCCGTTTTCAAAGGTCACCGAGTGGTCCTCCATGGACTGGCCAATGTCGGCAAAGTGCTGGCGCACGGCGTCCCCGATGTTCACTTCCTGGAATCCGGTGCCCAGTTCTCCGGCCAAAATCTCCGCATTGGACCGGGTACGGGCGGTGGTGCCAAAGCAGGGCATGGTGATGGCCAGAATATCCCGCTTAGCCCGGCCCAGCAGGTCGAAAGCCCGGGCGGTGATGAGAAGGGCCAGGGTGGAGTCCAGGCCACCGGACAGCCCCACCACGGCGGTGGCGGCATGGGTGTGCTCCAGCCGCTTGGCAAGGCCTAAGGCCGCCAGGGTGAGAATCTCCTGGCACCGCTCGGCCCGTCCCGCCTCATCTTGAGGCACAAAGGGGGTGGGAGAGATGGGCCGGGTGAGGCGAGTCTCGGACAGGGTGAAGCGCACCTCCGCCCACCCCTCGGGGTGGCGGCTGTGGAAGGTAGTCAGCCGCTGCCGCTCGTGGCACAGCCGGCCAATGTCCAGCTGGGAGATGGTCAGCCCGGTTCCGAAGCGGCGCTCGGCCAGCAGAGTGCCGTTTTCCGCAATTAGGTTGTGCCCGGAGAACACCAGGTCGGTGGTGGACTCCCCTTCCCCGGCGTCGGCGTACACATAGCCGCAGCACAGCCGCCCGGACTGGCCCACCACCAGGTTGCGGCGGTAACTGCTCTTGCCCACGATCTCGTTGCTGGCGGACAGATTCAAAATCACCGTGGCCCCGTACTCGGCCAGGGTGCGGGAGGGCGGGTCGGACACCCACAAATCCTCGCACAGCTCCACGCCGATGCGCAGGCCGGGCACATCGGGGCACTCCATGAGGGGAGAGGCCCCGTACAGCTCCTGCCACCCCTCCTCCAGGTGGGGCAGGCGCACCAAAAAGCTGTGGTCAAAGAACAGCCCCTCCCCGGAGGCAAACCACCGCTGTTCGTAGAACTCCCCGTAGTTGGGGATGTGGGTCTTGGGCACCACCGTCACCACCTGGCCGTACTGGATGACCACGGCGCAGTTGTACAGCTTGCCCCCCGCCCGCAGGGGCATACCCAGGGCGCAGAGCACCTCCAGGTGCTGGGTGGCCTGCATCACGCTGCGCAGAGCCTCCAGGGCTCCGTCCAGCAGGGTGTCCTGCAAAAACAGGTCGCCGCAGGTGTAGCCGGTGAGGCACAGCTCGGGCAGGACGAGAATTTTCACCCCCTGCTCCTGGGCCTCCTCCATCAGGCGGACAATTTCCGCCCCGTTGTGGGCGCAGTCGGCCACCCGGATGGAGGGGGTGCCCGCCGCCACGCATATCAAGCCGTCTTTCATGGGAAAACAGCCTCCTTCTTCACAATACATCGGGAAATATCATATCCTAAATTGGCAGCAATTGCAACCGCTCCCCGGCGGTTCTATCCCCCCGCTCCTCGGCATAGGTTGTGGAGAGGTGAATGCTATGCAAAAGAACAGGACAAGTGCCCCCCTGCTGCGCGGCGTCCGGCAGGGCATCGCCCTCTTCCTGACAGCTGTGGCCCTGTGGATCGTCTATCTCACCGCCGACCCCGCGGTGGCCCTTGAAAAACTCAAACAGCTGGCCCAACTGGACCAGCTCACCGCCGCTCTTGTGAATTTGGAACTGCCCTGGGACACCCAGCCCTCCACACCCCTGTGGCAGCAGGTGATTCTGGGCCAGTCCTCTCTGCTGGCCGGGGCCGCCCAGGCCACCCCAGCCCCAGTGGCCACCGAAGCGCCCCAGCCCACCGCCACTCCGCAGCCGGAAGCGGAGGAACAGGAGGAGACGCCCAAGGAGCCTCCGGCCCAGACCACCACCGCCCCGGACGGCATCATCCCCAGCACTCTGAAAGCCACCGACTCCCCGGTGTATGCCACCTATGACACCGTGAGCATCCGCAACTACACCGACTACACCCTGGATGTCAAAGCCCTGCTGGAGGCCGCCCCTAAGCTCACTCCGGCTCAGGAGGGCCCGGATATTCTCATCTATCATTCCCACGCCACCGAGGCCTATACCATGGACGGCACCGACATGTATGAGGAAAGTGACAGTTATCGTACCCTGAATACCGAGCAGAACATGGTGCGGGTGGGCACCGAGATGACCAAGATTTTGGAGGCCTCTGGACTGGAGGTCATCCACGACACCACCCTCTACGACTACCCCGATTACAACGACGCCTACAACCGCTCCTCCCAGGCGGTGAAGGAGACGTTGGACAAATACCCCTCCATCCGCCTGGTTATTGACGTACACCGGGACGCCCTGGTGGCCAATGATGGCACCATCTATAAGACGGTGGCGGGCACGGTGGAGAACTGCGCCCAGGTGATGATGGTCATGGGCACCGACTCCCTGGGCCAGCCCCACCCCAACTGGCGGGTCAACCTGTCCCTGGCCACCTCCATCCAGAAGGCCCTGGCAGATAAGTGGTCCACCCTGGCCCGGCCCATCGCCCTGCGCACCTCCCGGTTCAACCAGCACTACTCCACCGGGTGCCTGCTGGTGGAGATCGGCAGCCACGGCAACACCCTCCAGGAGGCTATCACCGCCGGGCGGCTGTTCGCCCGTACCATAGCAGATCTATTTCAAAAGGAATAGCCTGAAAAAGGTGGAAGCGGTCTAAAAAGACTGCTTCCACCTTCTTTGTTTTTCTTTCTCTCATTCTCAGGTCCAGACTCGCTCCCCTGGCGAGGGGAGACGCGCTGGCGCTGGGGTCCATTTTGAGTGGCCAAAATGGACGAAAAGCCACAAAAGGGGCTCGCCCCTTTTGAAACCCCAAGGATTTGATTTAGTTTTGTGCGGTGGGGCCGTAGTCGCCCCTGGTCCCGGCAGGGTCACATAGATGGCGCATCACGTTTCTGGGGTATGCCTACTCCACTGTTAGCTTCCACTTCGATTGCCAGGGCCTCAAGTCTGGGTGGTGTGCGGCCGCTTCCCGGCCGCCGTCGGCCGGGTGGACCAGAAAGGGCCGAAACCTGGAGAAGCGGCGTTCCCGCCGCCGGGAGCCAGCCCCTCGATAGCTGGGAACAGCGGCTCACCAGAGTAAGGCCCTGGCAGTAAAAGGACGTATGAACAGAGAAGTGAACACGAACCATAGAACAGAAAGCCATCTATGTGACCCCACCAGCCCCAGGGCCGCAAAGAGGAGGACGCAGGGGCACCCAGTACCGCGGGGTGGATTCCACAAGGCGGGGGAAGGCCCCGCCTTTGGTGGGTCTTTGGTGACTTTCTGCCCAGTCAGAAAGTTACCCCAGCGGAGCGTCCCCGGCTGGGGCGCTGGTCTCCGCCTGACCAATCGGAGAAGGACAGGCCCTGCCCGTCACGGCCTTCGCCGTGCCACATAGACAGATTAAAATATGACCTGTACCAGCACCATATAGAAAATGGTCCCCCCCATGATGGAGAGCATATTGTTGCGCTTCCATAGGTGCAGCCCTACCACCGCAGCGCAGGCCAAGAGTGCGGGCAACCATTGGTCTGTGGAGGTGAAGCGTACCCCCTTCAGGCAGTACACGATGAGCATGGCAATGACCCCGGCGGGGAGATATTTGCCCAGATAGAGCACCACTTTGGGGGGCTTGCCTCCCCGGTCAAAGAGGAAAAAGGGCAGAGCCCGGGTGAGAAAGGTCACCACCGCCATCACCGCAATGGCAGCAGCCGTTTGGGCGATACTCATACCTTTTCCTCCTCTCGGTCCAAATAGGGGCGCAGCAGCAACAGCCCCGCCACTAAAATGCCCAGGGCGGGAATGAGAAACTGGCCATTCTCCGCCCCCAGGGCCAGCAGACATACCAGAGTGCCCCCCGCTCCCAGAAACACCGGCAGGTGCCGGGAGGCAGACTGCCACTGCTCCACGGCGATGACCAGAAACAGGGCAGTCATGGCAAAGTCAATGCCCTGGGTGTTGATGGTGATGAGGGCCCCCGCCACCGCCCCAATCACCGACCCGGCAATCCAATACAGCTGGTCCAGCAGGGCGATGGCAAAGTAGAAATCCCGGGCCTCTACCCCCTCCGGCGCCTCCACCCCCGCCAGCAGAGCGTAGGTCTCGTCGGTGAGGGAAAACATCATGTACCACTTCCGTGCCCCCATGCCCCGGAACTTCTCCAGCATGGACAGGCCGTACACCAGGTGTCGGAAATTGATGATGAGGGTCAGCAGGGCCACGTCCGCCAGCGGGGCCGCCGTGGACAGCAAACTCACCCCCAGATACTGGCCGCTTCCAGCGTAAATGGTCATGGACATCAGGGCCGACCACAGGGGCACATACCCCGCCGCCGACATCATCCACCCAAAGACGATGCCGATGGACAGATAGCCCATGAGCACCGGCACCGTGTAGGGAAAGGCGGCGGCGATGGTCTTCCGGTTCATGTCAGGTCACTTCCTTGCGTTTCTCTTTTGTACGCTATTATACGAAAGTATTTGGCGTTTGGCAAGGGCCGTTCCACTCCCGTACAAATTACCCGGATTTCTCCCCTCTCAACAGGGCAATCACCGGGTCAAATTGAGAATTTATCCGGAAAAAGCACCCCGAACCACCACAAAAAGAGCATTCAAATATCTGGATATTTTGCAGATACTCCATGAATAACCGGGTGATAGCCATGAAAATTTTATATTTTACTTATTTTTATTCAATTTGTATTGTTAAGAAGGGAGAAAACACATTATCTTCGTCCATATCGTTGATGTCCGTGCAACTGCGTGCTAAGATTTTCCTATCAATGGAGGCCGTAGCGCCCTACGGACCCAGACAGCTGGTACGCTGTCAGAACCAAACGAGAAGGAGGACAAACCATGAGAAACACGTTTCTAAAACGAGCAGTGGGAGTTGCGCTGGCTCTGACCATGACCCTCAGCGCCATTCCCCTCTCACCCCGGGCTGTGGCAGCTTCGGACAGCAGGAATCAGACCTTTACCAATCCCGTGATGTATGCCGACGTCCCGGATGTGGACGTCATCCGGGTGGATGACGCTTACTACATGGTGAGCACCACCATGCACCTCTCCCCCGGCTGCCCCGTGATGAAGTCCACGGACCTGGTCAACTGGGAGACGGTGAGCTACACCTACGACATTTTGGATGACGGCGACAAGTTCGCCCTGCGCAACGGGGAGAGCGACTACGGCAACGGCTCCTGGGCCGCCAGCATCCGCCACTACAACGGCAAGTATTACGTGTCCTTTGCCAGCCTGTCCACCGGGAAGACCTACATCTTCTCCACCACCGACGTGGAAAACGGCACCTGGCATCGGTCTGAGTTTTCCGGCTACCTCCACGACGTGTCCCTGCTCACCACCCAGGACGACGGCATGTACGTGGTCTACGGCAGCGGCACCGCCCGGTGCCGCCCCGTCTACGAGGACGAGAATGGGGACATCACCCTGGGCGACGAGGTGACCCTCATTGAATACACCGGCCTGGACAACGACGGCAATCCAGTCAACGGTCCTGTGTCCTACATCTCCGAGGGCATCCACGCCTATGAGATCGGGGACTACTACTACCTGTTTATGATTCAGTGGCCCACCGGCGGACGCCGACAGGAAGTCTGCTGGCGCGCCTCCTCCCTGGACGGCCCCTGGGAGAGCCGCAAGGTCTTCGACTCCGGTCTGGAGTTTGACGGCCAGATGGACAACGCCGGCGTGGCCCAGGGCGGCGTAGTGCAGGCCGCCGACGGCTCCTGGTACGCCATGCTCTTCCAGGACCACGGCTCTGTGGGCCGCATCCCAGTGCTGGTACCTGTGACCTGGGAGGACGGCTGGCCCGTGTTCGGCGATGAAAACGGACAGGCCCCCGTGGTCATGGACCTCCCCGGAACCTACACCGGCGAGAAGGACATTGTGGTCTCCGACGAGTTCTACAACGGCCAGCCCCACTCCTTCGCCGCCTCCAATGGCAGCGTGTCCACCACCGCGGACACCGCCACTCAGAACGCGGCAGCGGCAGAGGCCCAGCCCACCGCCGACCAAGAGGCCGAGCGGATGGAGCTCATCGTCAACGGCGGCTTTGAGGACGGCACCGAGAACTGGGCCACCCAGCAGACCGCCACCCTCACCCCCGTGGACGAGGACGGCAACACCGTGCTGCTGGTGTCTGACCGCACCAACACCGCCTCTGGGCCCAAGCAGCTGCTCACCGGAAAGGTGCACGCGGGCCAGACCATCTATGTCAGCGCCCGGGTGCGCTATGACGAGGGCCCCGATACCCGGCTGTTCCACATCTCCATGCAGAACAACGCCGATGGCAACCTGTGGGACGGCATCGACAACGCCGGGTCCGCCACCGCCAAGCGGGGCGAATGGACCACCATCACCGGTTCCTACACCATCCCCAATGACGCTGACCTGTCCTACAGCAGCATCTTTGTGGAGACCAACTGGACCCCGGAGCAGGACCCGGACACCGACCTCATCGACTTCTATGTGGACGATGTGTCCGTCACCGTGGAGGTGGAGGAGCCGGACTACGGCATTATCGTCAACGGCGGCTTTGAAAACGGCTCCGAGCCCTGGGCCGTCCAGGAGGCCTCCACTCTGGAGATCGTCACCGAGGAGGCATTCAGCGGCTCTTACTCGGCCAAGATCTCCGACCGCACCAACACCGCCTCCGGCCCCAAGCAGGTCCTCACCGGACATCTGAGCCAGGGCCAGAAGGTCCAGGTCAGCGCCAAGGTCAAGTACAACGACGGCCCCGCCTCCAAGACCTTCAACTTCTGCATTCAGTGCGGCGACTGGCGCGGCATTGATGTGGTGGGCTCGGTCACCGCTCAGAAGGGCCAGTGGGCCACCATCACCGGCACCTACACCATCCCCAACGATGCGGATATGTCCTATGTGGGCTGCTTCATCGAGACCGCCTGGACCGCCACTCCCGACCCCACCAATGACCTGTTCGACATCTATGTGGACGACGTGTCCGTGGTGGTGCTGCCCGACGAGAAGGAGCCTGTGGAGCCCGGGGAGAACGATGACAACGGCTCCTATCTGGACCTGGCCTGGCAGTGGAACCACAACCCCAACAACAACGACTGGTCCCTGACCCAGCGCAACGGTTTCCTGCGTCTGACCACCGGCACCAAGGCCAAGAACATCCTGGAGGCCCGGAACACCCTGACCCAGCGCACCTACGGCCCCACCTGCTCGGGCAATGTGGCCCTGGAGATCGCCGGGATGAAGAACGGCGATGTGGCCGGACTGGCCGCCTTCCAGCAGCGGTATGGCTACGTGGGCGTGAAGATGGAAAACGGCACCAAGTACCTGGTGATGACCAAGACCGAGTCCGACTCGGACCCCAACGGCACCGAGGTGGAGCGAGTGGCTCTGGACAACGGGGTCAACCGGGTATACCTCCGGGTGGACTTCGACTACACCCAGCGCAAGGATCAGGCCACCTTCTTCTACAGCCTGGACGGCGCAGCGTGGAACCAGATCGGCAACACCCTGCAGATGGCCTACACCATGCCCCACTTCATGGGCTACCGTTTCGGCCTGTTCAACTACGCCACCCAGACCACTGGCGGCTATGTGGACTTCGACTACTTCCACGTCTCCGACCAGGGCTCCAACGGCTCTGAGACCGTGCTGAATGCCTCTCTGGACGACATCGAGGACGTGCTGGGCGTGGCCTACGCCCAAGTGGAGCTGCCCGTGAAGCTGGACACCCTCCCCGACGGCGACTACACCAAGCTGGAAGCATCCCTGAACATTCCCGACGACTTCACCGTGTCCGGCGTGGTATTTGACGAGAAGAACGTCACCGGAGACGCCACCTACACCTATCAAGACGGACGTCTGGTGCTCACCGTGTCCGGGGACAACGTCAACTACCAGGACAACGGCGGCACTGGCTTTGCCACCGTCCAGCTCCAGCTCACCGACTACACCACCCAGAACAAGACCGTGCAGGTGCGCACCGACTACGTGCGGGTCACCGGCGGCAACGTCTCCTACCGGGTGGACAGCGCCGTGGCCAACATCTCCCTGGTGAAGCTGGACTCCGAGGCCCTGGCCAAGATTCCCGGCTACTCCAACCCCCTCATTGACTACGACTTCGGCGCCGACCCCTTCGCCCTGGAGTACAACGGCCGGGTGTACGTGTACATGACCGCCGACCAGTTCGAGTACGACCAGGACGGCAATATCATCGACAACACCTATTCCAAGATCAACTCCCTCCACGTCATCTCCTCCGCCGACCTGGTCAACTGGACCGACCACGGCTTTATCCCCGTGGCAGGCCCCAACGGCGTGGCTAAGTGGGCCAACAACTCCTGGGCCCCGGCCATCGCCTACAAGCAGATTGACGGACAGGACAAGTTCTTCCTGTACTTCTGCAACGGCGGCGGCGGTATCGGCGTGCTGGAGGGCGACTCCCCGGTGGGTCCCTTCACCGACCCCCTGGGCCACGCCCTCATCGACGGCAGCACCCCCGGCACCCAGGGTGTGCCCTGGATTTTCGACCCCGCTGTCATGGTGGATGACGACGGCACCGGATACCTGGTCTTTGGCGGCGGCATCCCCGCTGGACAGGACCTGAACCCCAAGAGCGCCCGCATTGTCCGGCTGGGTGACGACATGATCAGCCTGGACTGCGAACCGGTGATGATCGACGCCCCCTGCATGTTTGAGGACGGCGGCATCCACAAGGCCAACGGCAAGTATTACTACACCTACTGCTCCAACTTCTCCGGCAACCACTCCGCCGTGGAGGGCTACCCGGGCTATGGCATCATCTGCTACATGGTCAGCGATGACCCCCTGGGCCCCTATGAGTACTGCGGCGAGATTCTCCAGAACCCCTCCACCTACTTCGGAGTGGGCGGCAACAACCACCACGCCATCTTCAACTTCAAGGGCACCTCTTACATCGTCTACCACGCCCAGACTCTGGGCCAGGCCATGGGCATTGAGAAGGGCTATCGTTCCACCCACATCAACGAGGTGGAGTACTACGCCGATGGCCGCATCGTCCCCATCCAGGCCGACCGAGAGGGCATCAGCCAGCTGGAGACCATGAGTCCCTATCAGCTCACCGCCGGGGAGACCATCGCCTGGCAGGCCGGTATCAAGGTAGAGGCCTGTGACCAGCCCGGCCAGGGCCTGTCGGAAGTGAACAACCGCGCCGTCACCGACATCCAAAACGGCGACTGGATTGCCGTGGCCGGTCTGGACTTCGGCCACAAGGGCGCCGCCTCCTTCACCGCCAGCATCGCCGCCCAGGCGGGCGGAGCTGTGGAGCTGCGGGTGGATTCCCCCGACGGCACCGCGGTGGGTACCCTCACCGTGCCCGCCGGAGACGGCACCTATCAGACCCTCACCTGCGATGTCACCGGCCTCACCGGGGTACACAACCTGTTTATGGTGTTCACCGGAGACGACCAGGCGGAGAACCTGATGAGCCTGGACACCTGGCAGTTCACCGAGGCGGGCGAGTCTGCTTCCGCCAACAAGGCACTGCTCCAAGCCACCTATGACTACGCCGTGAACCTGGACACCACCGGTGTGGTACAGGCCGCTGTGGACGCCTTCCAGAAGGCCATGGACGAGGCCAAGGCCGTGCTGGACAACCCCAACGCCACCCAGGAGCAGGTGAACACCGCTTGGGACAACCTGCTGGAGGGCATCTGGGCTCTGGGCCTGAAGCAGGGCGACAAGACCATGCTGGAGCTGCTCATCCACAAGGCAGAGGGCATGCTTCCCAATGAGAGCAAGTACCTGCCCGACCACTGGCAGGAGCTGCTGGACGCCCTGGCCGCCGGTCAGGACGTGATGGAGGACGGCAATGCCCTCCAGGGCGACGTGGAGACCGCTGTGGACGAGCTCCTCACCGCCATTCTGGCCCAGCGCTTCAAGGCGGACAAGTCCATCCTGGAAGACCTGATCGGCGCTGCCCAGGGCATGGACCTCACCGGATACACCGCCGAGTCCGTGGCCACCTTCCGCTCCGCTCTGGCCGCTGCCCAGGCTGTGATGGCCGACGAGAGCCTGTCGGAGGACGACCAGCAGGTAGTGGACGACGCCGTGGCCGCGCTCCAGAGCGCCATGGACGGCCTCACCGCCGAGGGCGATGTGCAGCCCTCTGAGAAGCCTCAGGAGAGCCAGAAACCTGAGCAGACCCAGGCACCTGAGGCCACCGACCAGCCTCAGGCCACCCAGAAGCCTGAGAACGTGCCTCAGACTGGGGACTCTGCCCAACTGATGGGCTATGTGGCGGCCCTCACCGCCGCTGTGGGCCTGCTGGCTGGCGCTGCCTATGTGACTCGCAAGCGTCGCAGCTAATCCCAAATCAAGCAAAAAGTACGGTCAGCGAAAGCTGGCCGTACTTTTTGCTGTTTCAAGAGACAGTTTCTTCTCCGATTTCCTGGGCAGGAACCAGCGCCCCCACCGGGGACGCTCCGCTGGGCCCGATTTCTCCCCGATGAGAAATCGGGGAAAGAATCGCCAAAGGCGGGGCCTTCCCCCGCCTTGTGGAATCCACCCCGCGGTACTGGGCAGAGTGTGCGCCCTTCTCTGTTCGGCCCTTGGCCCGGTGGGGTCACATAGAGGGCATGGCAATTCTTTTGTAAGTTTCAGCTTCTACGACAAATAAAACTTCTACCACCAGGGCCTCACCCTGGTGTGCAACTGTTCCCAGTTGCCGATAGCCTGGCTCCCGGCGGCGGGAACGCCGCACACACCAGAGTAGGCCCGGAGGTGGAAACCGCCTGGCTGTAGGGCCAGCTGCCCAGAGCAGCCTGGTGTGGTGGCACGACTAGGTGCCACAGCAAGGGTCACGGGCCGAACACCAGCTTGACGCAGTTCCAGCCTCGTACCCCAAGGGGGTACTTAGGGGGGAACGCCCTAAGCGGGTTTTGGTTTCTTTTGCCCGTTCAAAAGAAACCCCCAGCGGGAAGCGCGTCTCCCCTCGCCAGGGGAGAACGGCCACGTCTGAGACTTGGGAGAGGGGCGCCCTCTCTCCCACACTTCATATATTTTTCTTGTTTCCACTGCCCCTTTGCGCTATACTAGATCTAATATCAAGCAATACGACGGGAAGGTGCATGTATGAAACAGCTGCTCTTTGTATACAACCCCAAAGCTGGCCGCCAGCGGGCCAAAACCATGCTCTCCGACGTGCTCACGGTGTTCGCCCAGGAGGGCTACCAGATCACCGTGCGCCCCACTCTAGGCCCCGGAGACGCCACCCAGGTGGTGGCGGACACCGCCGCCCACTATGACCGGGTGGTGTGCTGCGGCGGGGACGGCACCCTCAACGAGACGGTGGGCGGGCTGCTCTCCCTGCCCCAGGAGGAGCGACCGGTTCTGGGCTATATCCCGGCGGGCACCACCAACGACTTTTCCCGGAATATCAACCTGCCCCGCTCCACCCAGGAGCTGGCCCGGGTGGCCTGCGGCGGCGTGCCCCGGTCCATCGACGTGGGGGACCTGGGCGGACGGCAATTTCTCTACATCGCCGCCTTCGGGCTGTTCACCGACGTGTCCTACTCCACCCCCCAGGCCTCCAAAAACCTGCTGGGCCACCTGGCCTATGTGCTGCAAGGGGCGGGGCGGCTGGTGAACTTCCCCAGCTACCAGGTGAAGGTCACCACCGACCAGGGCCTGGAGGTGGAAGGGGAGTTCATCTACGGCATGGTGTCCAACACCGTGTCCATCGGCGGCATGGTCAACCTGCCCCGGGACCTGGTGTGCCTGGACGACGGCCAGTTTGAGGCCCTGCTCATCCGCACCCCCAAGACCGCCAAGGACTGGCAGTCCATTCTCACCGCCCTCACCACCCAGAAGCTGCCTGAGGACGGCAGCGTGGTAGGCTTCACCTGCTCCCAGGCCCACTTTACCAGCCCCAAGCCCCTGGCCTGGACGGTAGACGGGGAGTTCGGCGGCGATTACACCGACTTGACCATCTCCAACCGCTCCCGGGTGCTCACCATCGCCTGCGGAAATTAACTCGCGGAAAAAGGCTCCGCCTTTTCCCACGGGAAGGATTGCATGACGCCCGGGGCTCGATTTCTAACGAAAAAGTCACCCCAGGCGTCATGAGAAGTGTCATTTCCGATGCACATGTCCCCGGAAATGACGAGATTTCAATTTATTCCGTCACCTGCGGGTGACGGAACTCTGCGAGGCTTAAAATCCCTCCGGCCTAGGCCGGAGGGATTTGTTTTTTCCTTACTCTTTCGGCCAAACCAGGGAATAGTAGTTCCGCTCGATGACCAATTTGGCATAGGTGTACTTGGCGCCCACCAGACTCTTGACCCAGCTGACGTAGTTCTCGTCCACCGTCACGCCTTCCCGGGGGGTAAAGGTCCCGGTGGAGGCCTCATAGGTACCCGCTGCGGTGATCCAGCTGCTGCCATAGCCCTTGTTGGCGAACACCACCAGAGGCATGTTGCTGGAATACTGGTTGGCCTGGTAGTTGGTGGCGAAAATGTCCCGTCCGGAGTAGAGCCGGGAGTCGTACTCCAGCCCAAAGAGGTTGGACAGAGTGGGCACGATGTCGATGGCAGAACAGGGGGTGTCCACCACCACCGGCTCCTCCATGCACCCGCTCCACAGGATGAAGGTGTTGCGGTAGCGGGAGGTGTCCCGCTCGGTGTCGTCCACGCCGGACAGCTCTTTGTAGTAGTCGGTGCCCCCCTCCGCCAGGGCGTAGGGGTAGTGGTCGGCGGTGAGGGCGATCACCGTGTCGTCGGCAATCCCCGCCTCCTCCAGTTCCTTGACCAGGTACTCCATGGCGTACTCCAGCTCCATATTACAGGCCAGATAGGCCTGCACCTGCTCCGAGGCGTCGGGGTACTTGGCCTGAATGACCTCTTGGTTTTTCCGGGACATGGCGTTGCCCGACCAGGTGTAGTTGCAATGGCCGCTCACCGTCATGTAATAGGTGTGGAAGGGGGTGCCGTTTTTCACATAGTCCTGGATGTACCCGTCCACCGTGGACTCCATCATCTCCAGGTCCGAGCAAGGCCACAGATTGCTTTTCAGCTCCAGGCCATTGCCGATGCCGTGATACTCATACCCCAGGTTGGGGTGGGTCTCGTCCCGGCCGTAGTAGGTGTAAGTGTTGTTGTGGTAGGCCAGGGTGTCATAGCCCAGCTTTTGAAACTGCCACCCCAGGGCGATGGGCATGGCATCCTTGGCGCTGACCCGGAAGGACAGCTCGCTGCCCCCAATCCAGGTGGGAATGAGCCCGGTCATCACCGCAAACTCTCCCCCGGTGGTGGACTGGGTCCAGTCGGGCTGGTAGTAGTTTTCAAAGACAAAGCCCTCGTGGGACAGTTTGTACAGAGTGGGGGTGAGCTCCTGGTCGATGACATAGGGACAGAAGGCCTCGGCAGTAATTAAAATGAGGTTTTTCCCCTGAAAATACCCGGTGTACTCATTTTTATTGGTGGGCGTCTTGGCCCCGAAGAACTGGTGCATGGCCTTCAGGGTCTCGTCGTCGGTCCCCGCCGCCAGAGCCTCAAAGTCAATGTCCAGCACGTTGTCCCCGGTGGGGGCCTGGCTGGCCCCAGGCTCCGGGCTGGAGGCCGGGGTGGCGGAGGGCAGCGGGTCGTCGGGGAGCAGGATATCCAGAGGAGTCTCCGGGATGCCGGTGACGGCGTAACCCAGCTCCAGACGTAAGGTGGTCAGCAGCCCGAAGTGGGGCACCGACGTATTCACCGAGAAGTCGTAGGTGTAGTAGTTGCGCTCCGCTCCCAGCCGGGCGGTGAGCACGCCCACCAGCTGGAGCACCACCATGAGCCCCGCCAGCATCACCCGCACCGGGGCCCGCTGGCCCTTTTCGTAGAGGATGACAGGGCACATGCGCAGATAGACCACAAAGGGGATGAGGGAGAGGAGGATGAAGGGGATGCGGGCCAGCACCACCTCCACGATGGTGCCGCTGAAGTCCCCCACCACCTGTCCGGCCATGCCCTGCATGTACCCCAGGCCAAAGTAGATTTTGAAAAAGCTCTTGCAGCAGTACTCCACGCAGGTGAACACCGTCCACCCTGCCACCAGCACGCCGCCCAGAATGCGGGACACCTTCCGGTTGGGAATCAGATCCAGCACCAGAAAGATGGCCAGTCCCGCCGCCAGGGAGAACAGCAAAATGCGAAATAGTCCCAGGTCGAAAAAGGTGCTGTCCCCGTCAAACAGCCGCAGCAACACCTCGTGGTAGAGCAGCATCAGCGGCAGGCTCACCGCCGACAGGAGGGGCGACCCGCTCACCCGCCGCCAACGGGTCTGGGTTTTCGGTCCAGAGGAGAACCGGGGCTTGGGAACCCGAATGGATGGAAGTCGCACATGTTTCCACTTCTCTTTGCACGTTTCCTTCCATTTTGAAAACACCCCTGGCTCCTTGGGAGCCAACCGCTTGGGTTCTGCCATGGCTATCCCCTCATTTCTCTTCTCACCTCACCCAGTGGTGAGGGTTTCATTGTCTACACTTTACCACGATAGACAATCTTTTTCAATCTTTGACAAATATTTTCGGTTTCTTCTCTTTTGCGCCTGGAAAACATTGCATTTTTGCTCCGCCTGTGCTACCATGTCAGACGCAAAAAGGAGCGTGTTTGACTGTGAAGCGAATGCTGCAATGGCTGCGTGGGGAGACGGTGCTGTGTGTGGCCTGGGTCTTGGCCCTGGTCACCGCCGTTCTCGTCCCCCCCGATGCCCAATATATCGACTATGTGGACCTGCACACCCTGGGGATGCTCTTTGCCCTCATGGCGGTGATGGGGGGACTCCAGCGTCAAGGCCTCTTCTTCCGCCTGGGCCGGGCCATGCTGGAGCGCACCCACACCACCCGGCAGCTGGAAGGGGTGCTCATTCTGCTGCCCTTCTTTGTAAGCATGGCAGTGACCAACGACGTGGCCCTCATCACCTTTGTCCCCTTCGCCCTGGAGGTGCTGGCCCTGGCAGGCCAGACCCAGCGGGTGGTGCCGGTGGTGGTGATGCAGACCATCGCCGCCAACCTGGGCAGCATGGCCACCCCCATCGGCAACCCCCAAAACCTGTACCTGTACTCCTGCTATGAGATGGACCTGGGGTCCTTTTTCGCCACGGTGCTCCCCTACGCCGGAGCCTGCCTGGTGCTGCTGGCGGTGTTTTTGATGGTACGCCCCTCCCAGTCCCTGGAGGTGCCCCAGGTGTCTGGGGAGGTGCCGCCCCTGTCCGGGGCCCGGGTGGCCGCCTACGGGGTGCTCTTCGCCCTGTGTCTGGGTGGCGTGGCCAAGGCGGTGCCCCTGTACGTGCTGTGCCCCCTGGTGCTGATTGTAGTGCTGATGGCCGACAAACAGGTGCTGCTCCACGTGGACTACGCCCTGCTGGCCACCTTTGTGGGCTTCTTCCTCTTTGTGGGCAACCTGGGCCGCATTCCCGCCCTCACCGCCCTCTTCCAGTCCCTCATCCAGGGCCAGGAGGTGCTGTGCGGCGTGGTGGCCAGCCAGGTAATTTCCAACGTCCCCGCCGCCCTGCTCCTGTCTGGGTTCACGGACCACGGCGCCGGGCTGCTGCTGGGGGTAAACCTGGGCGGCTTGGGCACCCTCATCGCCTCCATGGCCAGCCTCATCTCGTATAAGTACATCGCCCGCGCCTTCCCCGAGAAGAAGGGGAAGTACCTGGGCCAGTTCACCGCCCTCAATGTGGCATTCCTGGCGGTGCTGCTGGTGCTGTGGATGATTCTGGGCTGATGCCCCCTTCCGCCCTGAGCTTGGGGCGGTGGTACACGGTACGAACCATATCATAATGCGAGGACTGCCTCTTGTATTGATCAGGGGGCAGTCCTTTTTCTGCCCGAAATACCTTCCCAAAGTAGTTGTTGTTGGCGTATCCCACCCGGTGGGCGATTTCCTCCATGGTGCAATCCTGATTGGTCAACAGCAGCGCACAGGCCTTGGCAATGCGCACCTCCCGGATGTATTTCCCCGGCGTGGTGCCAAAGGTGCGGTGAAACTCCTTGCACAGATAGTACTTGGACAGCCCCACATGCTGGGCGATCTCGTCCAGATTCAGGCTCTCCTGGGCGTAGTGCTGGTCGATGTAGGCCCGGGCCTCGTCCACCTTGGACCGCTCCTCCTTGGCCCCTGCCAGGGCGCACTCCATGAGGTTCATCCAAAGCTCATAGGCCAGGCGGGAATTTTCGTACTGGGTGCCCATGCCCTGTTCCACACCGTAGCAGTACAACTGCTCCATCTGCCGGGCCAGAGGGGTATCCAGCCCCACCCACACCACCGGGCCGGTGTGGCCGTACAGACTGCGCAGCAAGGGCAGACACTCCTTACTGAACTCAAAGAAGAAAAACTCCCAATTGCTGGCATGTTGGGGCAAAAAATACCGGTTGTTCCCGGGGATATCCACCAGAAAGGCCTCTCCAGGGCGGACGGGATACTCCATCTCATCCACCACCACGGTCCCCTCCCCCTCCACGCAGAACTGAATGAGACAGTGTTCGTCCCGCCGCTCCCGGTTATCCCAGCAATAGCTGTGGCTGTCCACCCGTTGCAGCCCCATTCCACGCAGGGTGAGCAGAGACAGGTCGGAGGAAAAGCGAAAGCCTATGGATTTGTGTTGCAGTGGATACATGGTCATCCCCTCCTGTATGATGGCGTGTCCCCATTGTGGCACAGGGAGCCAAGTTATGTCAATATTTTACCATCATAACCACGCTCTTACCATTTACCAACAGAAAAATAAGAATATAATATGATTTTAGAAGAAGGTGAACCAACTATGATTCGATTCGATGCACAAGAAAATGCATTTTACCTGGACAATGGCCGCATCACCTACTGTTTTGGTGTGGTCAAGGAGGGGTATCTGGAGAGCCGGTATTTTGGCCGCCATCTCCGCCGCTGCCAGGGCAGCGCCCGCCCCGCCTATTTTGACCGGGGCTTTTGCTCCAACCCGGATTCCCAGGACAAGCGATTCTCCCTGGACACCCTGCCCCAGGAGTATCCCGGCATGAATCAGGGCGACTTCCGCTCCCCGGCCTATACCGTTGAGACCGCCGACGGCCGGCGGGTGACCCGCTTTTTATACCAGGGATATGAGATTCTGCCGGGCAAACCGACCCTTCCTGGCCTGCCCGCCACCTATGTGGAGCAGCCCCAGGAGGCCCAGACCCTGGTGGTGCGTCTGGCCGATGCCCACACCGGGGCGCAAATCCAGCTGTTTTACACCATCTTCCGGGATTTGGACGCCATTTGCCGCCATGTGGAGGTGGTAAATGGCGGGAGGGAAGCCCTGTGGCTGGAGCGGCTGATGGCCATGAGCCTGGACCTGCCTGGAAACAACTACGACTTGCTCACCCTGTCCGGCTCCCATCTGATGGAGAAAGTGATCAGCCGCCGCCCCCTCACCGCCGACTCCGTGGTGTTGGACAGCTGCCGGGGGGCCAGCAGCCCCCAGCAGACCCCCTGCGTGGTGCTCACCGACCCCCAGACCGACGAGACCCATGGCCGGGTGTGGGCGATGAACTTCGTCTACAGCGGGGACTTCCAAGGTGTGGTACAGATGGGCCAATACGGCGGCGTGCGGGTGCAGATGGGGATGAATCCCCTGACCTTCGGCTGGAACCTGGAGCCGGGGCAGCGGTTTGTCTCCCCCGAGTGCGTGCTGGTCTACTCCCAGCAGGGCCTCAACGGCATGTCCCACACCTTCCACCGGCTGTACGCCCAGCGGCTGTGCCGGGGCCCCTGGCGGGACCGGGTGCGCCCCATCCTGCTCAACAGCTGGGAGGCCTTTACCTTCTCCATTGACGAGGAAACGTGCCTCTCCCTGGCCAAACAGGCGGCCCAACTGGGCATGGAGCTGTTTGTGCTGGACGACGGCTGGTTCAAAAACCGGGTGGATGACCGCCGGGCCCTGGGCGATTGGGTGGCAGACCCGGTGAAATTCCCCCACGGTCTGGGCCGCCTGGCCCAAGGCGTGCGGGAGGCCGGGGTGGAGTTTGGCATCTGGTTTGAGCCGGAAATGGTGAGCTATGACAGCGATTTGTACCGCAACCACCCGGATTGGGTCATCCGCAGCCCCTACTATGACCCGGTGCTCAGCCGCTCCCAGCTGGTGCTGGACCTGTCCAACCCCGCCGTGCAGGACTACCTGGTGGAAGCGGTGTCGGCGGTGCTGGAGGAAACAAAAGCCAGCTATGTCAAGTGGGACATGAACCGACACATCACCGACCTGGGCTCGGCCTGGCTGCCCGCTGGGCGGCAGCGGGAGCTGTCCCACCGGTACATGCTGGGCCTGTACCGGGTGCTGGAGCAGCTGAACCAGCGCTTCCCCCAGGTGCTCTTTGAGGGCTGTTCCAGCGGCGGCGGACGGTTTGACGCCGGGATGCTCCACTACATGCCCCAGACCTGGACCAGCGACAACACCGACGCAGTGTGTCGGCTCCAGATTCAGTGGGGCACCAGCCTGCTCTTCCCCCCCGTCACCATGGGCTGCCATGTGTCCGCCGTGCCCAACCATCAGACCGGGCGGGTGACCTCCCTGCAAACCCGCTTTGCTGCGGCTCTGGGAGGCAACCTGGGCTATGAAATGGATATCCGTACCCTGACCCCGGAGGAGCAGGCGGAGGTAAAAGAGCAGATTCGCACCTACAAGGCCCTGCGGGAGACGGTACAGCACGGTACCTTTTACCGTCTGCTCAGCCCCCAGCGACACAACGACAGCGGGTGGAACCTGGTCTCTCAGGATGGCAACACCGTGGTGTGCTGCCAGTACCGGGTGCTGGCCGACCCCCTGCGGCGCACCACCGTGGTACATCTGCAAGGTCTGGACCCCCAAGCCACCTACCGCAGACAGGCCGACGGGGTGTGCTTTGGCGGGGATGAGCTGATGTACGCCGGGCTCAGCGATGTCCCCGTGCGCCAAGACTTTGTCAGCGTCATCTCCATATTCGAAAAGGTGGAGGGGTAACCTGTCCCCTCAGCTCTGCCGCACTTGGCGGCGGTATTCCCGGGGCGACACCCGCTTATACTCCCGGAATTTCCGGATGAAGTAGCTCTGGTTGTCAAAGCCCACCTCCATGGCGATTTGACCAATGGAGGTGTCCTGCTCGGCCAACATCTGAGCCGCCCGCTGGATGCGATAACTATTTAAAAAGGCGATGGGGGACATTCCCGTGGCCTTGTGGAAAAAATGGCAGAAGTACGCCGGGCTCAAATACGCCTGCTGGGCCAGCTCCTGCAACGTCAGCGGTTGGGCATGATTATCCTTCATGTAGCGCATGACCCGCTTGAGCTTGGTCCAGGTCTCCTCTTCCCGGGTGGAGTGGGCCACATCGGTGAAGGCCTGGGCCTGATACAGCAGCTCCAGCACCTGGAAAATCAAAATCTTGATGTGCAGAGCGTAGCACGGGGGCTTGCCATGGTAGCAGGTGATGACCTCCCGCAGGCACCGCCCCACCTTCTCCCGGGTCTCCTGGGGCAAATCCCGGGACAGGGTGGGAAAGGCCAGGGTGCGGTTGGTGATGGGCCGGATGAACTGGTGCTCACAGGTGTCGTACCGCTCAAAATCCAGAAACTCTGCCCGAAACACGATGGCATGGTGCAGCGACTCCCCTTCCGAGCGGATCTCGTGGAGTTCCTCGGCATTGACAAAGCAGAACTCCCCCGCCTGCAAGGTATAGGGTTTTCCGTGCACCATCAACTCCAGCACCCCCACTTCCGCATAAATCCACTCCAACTCCTCGTGCCAGTGGGTGGCCACACCGTAAAAGCCGTCCTTATCGTGGTGGGAATAGACGTGGAGAGGATAAAAGGTGGTGCCATGGGTTTGTTTTTCCTGAAGATCCACGGGCATGGGTGAGCCCTCCCTTTATAATCGAAATATTGTGTTATTTTCAGGCAATATTGTGGAAGTATTGCCAGGCTCCTTATATTATACTATGTTCACAAAAATCCAACAAGAGAGCGGGATGAATTTGGAACAGAACTGGTGGAAAAACAGTGTTGTCTATCAGATTTACCCCCGTAGCTTCTGTGACAGCAACGGGGACGGTGTGGGTGACCTCAACGGCATTCGGTCAAAATTGTGGTATTTGGAACAACTGGGTGTGGACGTACTGTGGCTGAGTCCCGTGTACTGCTCTCCCAACGCAGACAACGGATATGACATCTCCGACTACTACAACATTCAGCCCGAATACGGCACCATGGAGGACATGAAACAGCTGCTGGATGAGTGCAACCAACGGGGTATGCGGGTCATTATGGACCTGGTGGTCAACCATACCTCCGACGAGCACACCTGGTTTCAGCAGTCCCGCAGCAGCAAGACCAACCCCTACCGGGACTTTTACATCTGGCGGCCGGGGAAGGACGGCGGCCCTCCCAACGATTTGTCCTCCAACTTTGGGGGCAGCGCCTGGGAGTACGACCCGGAGACCCAGGAGTATTACCTTCATTTTTACGGCAAAAAGCAACCGGATCTCAACTGGAGCAATCCCCGGCTGCGTCAGGAGATTTGGAAGATGATGAATTTCTGGATCGACCTGGGCATCGGCGGGTTCCGCATGGACGTCATCGACCTCATTGGCAAGGACCCCGACCAGGGTATCCGGGAAAACGGCCCCAAGCTCCACGAATATCTCCAGGAGATGAACCGGGAGACCTTCGGCAAACACGACCTACTGACGGTGGGCGAGTGCTGGGGCGCCACCCCGGACATCGGGCGGCTCTACTCCGACCCGGACCGCCACGAGCTGAGCATGATCTTCCAATTTGAGCAGATTCAGCTGGACAAGCAGCCCGGAGGCCACCGCTGGGACCTCAAGCCCCTGGAACTGCCCGATTTGAAGGCGGTGTTCACCAAGTGGCAAAAGGAATTGGACGGCCACGGCTGGAACAGCCTATTTTGGAGCAACCACGACCTGCCCCGCATCGTCTCCCGCTGGGGTACCGACGGGGCATATCGGGTGGAATCGGCCAAAATGCTGGCCACAGTACTCCACGGCATGAAGGGCACCCCTTACATCTATCAGGGGGAAGAGCTGGGTATGACCAACATGCCCTTTGCCTCCCCCGATGATTTCACCGACATCGAAAGCCGCAACATCTGCCGGGAGCGGCGGGCAGCGGGTTTCTCCGAAGAGGAGATTCTCACCTCTCTGCGGGCCAAGGCCCGGGACAACGCCCGCACCCCCATGCAGTGGTCCCAGGAGCCCCAGGCCGGGTTTACCACCGGCACCCCCTGGTTCCCGGTCAACCCCAATTACACCCACATCAACGCCCAACAAGCTCTGGATGACCCCGATTCCATCTTCTATTACTATCAAAAGCTGGTGGCTCTGCGCAAACACGCCCCCATCCTCACCCAGGGCAGCTATGAACTGCTCTGCCCCCAGGACCCGGACGTGTACGCCTACCTACGCCGTTGGCAGGGAGAGACTTGGCTCATCCTGTGCAACTTCCACCAGACCACCGCATCCTTCTCCTACCCCGGACAGGGCAAGGCCATTTTGTCCAACTACTCCCAGCCGGAACTCCGGGATTTAACCCATGTATCTCTCCGCCCCTACGAGGCGGCGATATATCAAATACGAGAAAGTGAGGAATCCCTATGACCAAGGAAGAGAGCTACCTGTCCACAGCGCAACAGCTGCTGGAATTGGTAGGCGGCAAAGAGAACATTGTCAGTGCAGCCCACTGCGCCACCCGTCTGCGCCTGGTGCTGAAAGACGAAAGTAAAGCCAACGTGGAAGAGATCCTCAAGCTGGATTTGGTGAAGGGCCAGTTTGCCAGCGGCGGGCAGTTCCAGGTCATCATCGGCAGCGGCACCGTGGACGAGGTGTACAAGCGCTTCATCCAGGAGGCGCAGCTGTCTGAGGCCAGCAAAAGCGAGGTCAAAAAGGACGCTGACCAGAAAATGAACCCGGTGCAGCGGCTCATCAAGGCCCTGTCCGACGTGTTTGTCCCCCTGATTCCCGCCCTGGTGGCCAGCGGTCTGCTCATGGGCCTGAACAACGTGCTCACCGCCACCGGCCTGTTCTTCCCCGACCAGTCTCTGGTCCAGGCCTACCCCAACCTGGCCGACGTGGCCTCCATGATTAACACCTTCGCCAGTGCGGCCTACGCCTTCCTGCCCATCCTGATTGGCTTCTCCGCCACTAAAATGTTTGGCGGCAACCCCTATCTGGGCGCTGTCATGGGCATGATCATGGTCTCCGGTGACCTGCTCAATGCCTACAGCTATGGTACCGCCGTCACCGAGGGCACCATCCCCTATTGGAACATCTTCGGTCTGGCCATCGAGAAGGTGGGCTATCAGGGTACCGTCCTGCCGGTGTTGGCCGCCTCCTTCATCCTGGCTTGGATCGAGAAGCGGCTTCACAAGGTCATTCCCGAGGCCCTGGACAACCTGCTCACCCCCATGCTGACCATCCTGATCACCGGCTTTCTCACCTTCACCGTGGTGGGCGGCATCATGCGCACCGCCGGCGACCTGCTCACCACCGGCCTGCTGTGGCTCCACGACACCCTGGGTGTAGTAGGCGGCATGATTTTCGGTCTGCTGTACGCCCCTCTCACCCTCACCGGCATGCACCACAGCCTGCTGCCCATTGAGATCCAGCTCATCGCCGCTGGCGGCTCCTTCCTGATGGGCATTGCCTGCTGCAACAACGTTGCCCAGGGCGGCGCAGCTCTGTGTGTGATGCTGCGCTCCCGGGACAAAAAGCTCAAGAGCATGGCCGGTACCGCTGGCGTCTCCGCCCTGCTGGGCATCACTGAGCCCGCCATGTTCGCCGTCAACCTCAAACTGCGCTACCCCTTCTACAGCGCCATGCTGGGCTCTGCCCTGGGCTGCGCCTACGTCACCCTGACCAACGTGGTCAATATCTCTCCGGGCGCCGCTGGCCTCATCGGCTTCATCTGCGTGCTGCCCCAGTGCATGGTCAACTGCATCATCGGCGTGCTCATCTCCCTGGTGTCCGCCTTTATCATCACCCTGATCATGTCCAAGTCCTCTCGCTTCAACAAAGCCGCAGAGGAATAATCTTCCCTCCCTCTCCTATGGAAATAGCCTGTTGCTGTGGTTGCAACAGGCTATTTTCAGCTTTTCGCCTCAAGGGTCACCCCGGTGTAGTAGTGGGTCAAAATGTCCTGCCAGCTGCTCCCCTGGGCGGCCATGGCGTTGGCCCCGTACTGGCTCATCCCCACCCCGTGGCCGTACCCAGTGACGGAAAAGGTGAATTTGTTCTCCTGATAGGTGACCTGGAAGCAGGCGGAGCGCAGGCCGAACAGGGTGCGCACCGCACCCCCGGACAGCTCCACGCCCCCCACCTTCATGCTCCCCACCCGGCCGGAGGCGGTGAGGGTCATCCCCGACAGCCACCCCGCCGGGTCCCCGGACAGGTCGGCATCGGGGTATGCCTCCTTCACCTTCTTCTCCACCTCCTCCCGGGTGAGGGTGACGGTGGAGTAGTAATTGGGCACCTCCTCCCCCTCGGGGCTGGACACCGACACCAGGTAGGGCAGGCTGTTGCCCCACACCGCCTGGGCGTCCTCAGTGGAGGCGGTGGAGGAGGAGAAGAACACCGCCTGGATGGGCTTGCCGTCGTAGGTCATCACCTGGCCCGTGGTGTCAGACACCGCCTGGGTGATCTTCTCGGTGTAGCTCTGAGCGTTGTCGTTCCAATTCTCTTTGGCCTTCTGGGGGTCTATGTAGGCCTGACAGCACCCGGAGTCGGCGCAGATGTCCGCCTCCTGGTCCTTATGGGCGTTGGCACCCATCTTCCACAGGGAATAGGTGCGGGCGCACACCGCCTGGGCCCGCAGGGCCTGGGGCTCAAAGGAGGCAGGCATCTCGGCAGCCACCACCCGCCACAGGTAGTCGGCCATGGTCATCTCCTCCACCTTCCCCTCCCCCACCAGCACCCGGACCTTCTGGCGGTTGTCCCAAGTCTCCTCTGCCTGGGCCGTCTGGGACACCACCGGGGTGGGATTGGCGGGCAGAGTCTCCAGCAGGCCCTGTTCTCCCTCAGCCTGTCCCAGGGCCAAAAGTGGAAATAAAAACAGGGTTGCGACCCCCATCAGTATTCCTGCGGCAAAAATCCGGGTGGCCTCCCGGTCAATGGGCCATCGTCCCACGAGCCTCTCCTCCTCGTTTCGTCTTGACTGTTGCACTTTAATACGCTATACTGAATAGAAACCGCCCGAGGCCCATTCCGGGTCCTTCCACCCCCGCGGCGATTTAGGAGGTGCACCATGTATTCCATCAATTCCTTCGACCTCATGGATGGACGTTCCCTGTCCTTCCTTCAACATATATGCAGCGAGTATGCTCCTCAGCACCAAATCCCTGCCTCTCTGTATGAGAAGTACGGGGTGAAGCGGGGGCTGCGCAACGCTGATGGCACCGGTGTCATGGCGGGCATCACCAACATCGCCAACGTCCGGGGCTACTACCTCCAGGACGGCGAGCGTGTCCCCGCCCCCGGCCAGCTCATCTACCGCGGCATTGACGTGTGTGAGCTCATCGAGGGCTTTTTGAAGGAGGGCCGCTTCGGCTACGAGGAGACCGCCTATCTGCTTCTCTTCGGCTCTCTGCCCTCCAAGGAGGAGCTGTCCACCTTCTGCGGCATGCTCAACCACTACCGCAATCTGCCCCCCGGGTTCACCGAGGACATGATTTTGAAGGGGCCCAGCCGGGACCTGATGAACAAGCTGGCCCGCTCCACCCTGTCCCTGTACTCCTATGACCCGGACCCGGACAACAACAACCTGGACGTGGAACTGTTCCAGGCCATCCAGCTCATTGCCCGGTTCCCCGTCATTGTGGCCCACGCCTACGCCTGCAAGCGCCACTACTTCGACAATGAGTCCCTGGTGCTCCACCGCCCCCAGGACGGGCTGAGCGTGGCGGAGAACTTCCTGTGCTCCATCCGCCCGGATAAGAAGTTCAGCGAGGCCGAGGCCCGGCTGCTGGACCTGTGTCTGGTGCTGCACATGGACCACGGCGGCGGCAACAACTCCGCCTTTGCCTGCCGTGTCCTCTCCTCCTCCGGCACGGACATCTATTCCGCCATTGCTGCTGCCGTAGGCTCTCTGAAGGGCCCCCGGCACGGCGGCGCCAACAAGAAGGTCATGGAGATGTTCGGCCACATTGAGCGGGACGTGAAGGACTGGTCCAGCGACGACGAGGTGGCCGCCTACTTAGAGAAGATTCTCAAGAAAGAGGCGGGAGATCGCTCGGGACTCATCTACGGCATGGGCCACGCCATCTACACCCTCTCCGACCCCCGTGCTGTGATGCTCAAGCGGTTTGCCCGGGAAGTGGCGGAAGAGCGGGGCTTTGTGGAGGAGCTGGAGCTGTTTGAGCGGGTGGAAAAACTGGCCCCCGAGGTCTTCCACCGGGTCACCGGCCAGAACAAGGTCATGTGCGCCAATGTAGACCTGTACTCCGGCCTGGTGTACAAGATGATGGGCATTCCCCCCGAGCTGTACACCCCTCTGTTTGCCATCGCCCGGATTGTGGGCTGGTGCGCCCACCGGGTGGAGGAGGTCTACAACCCCTCCGGCCGCATCATCCGTCCCGCCTACAAGGCGGTGTGTCCCATGCGGGACTATGTACCCCTGGAAAATCGCTAAAACACAAACGAGAGCCAATACAGACCATTTAGGCCTGTGTTGGCTCTTTTTTGTGTGCCGCAATGATTTCTCAGGGGCATTCTTATTCCCCTGGCGAGGGGAGACGCGCTCCGCTGGGGTCCATTTTGACTGGCCAAAATGGACGAAAAGCCACTTAGGGCGTTCCCCCCTAAGGACCTCCCTGGGGTACGAGGCTGGGCCTGCGTCAAGTCTAAATTCGGCCCGTCACCCTTGCTGTGGCGCCTAGTTCTGCCACCACACCAGGCCACCCTGGGCAGCTGGCCCTATGGCTGGACGGTTTCCATGTCCGGGCCTGCCCTGGAGAAGCGGCGTTCCCGCCGCCGGGAGCCTAGCTTCCGGTCGCTGGGAACAGCGGCTCACCAGGGTAAGGCCCTGGGGATAGAAGAATTGTCTGCCAGAGAAGTAGGTACTTTCCGTAGAAGTTCCACGCCATCCATGTGACCCCACCAGGCCAAGGGCCGAAACAAGGAGAACGCAGGGGCATCCAGTACCGCGGGGTGGATTCCACAAGGCGGGGGAAGGCCCCGCCTTTGGTGGGTCTTTGGTGACTTTCTGCCCAGTCAGAAAGTTACCCCAGCGGAGCGTCCCCGCCAGGCTGGCAAGCCTGAACCGAGATATCGGAGAAGACAGCACTTTCCTATCGAAAGTCAAAAACAGCAAAAAAGCACGGCCAGCTTTCGCTGACCGTACTTTTTTGCTTGATTGGAGATTAGCTACGGCGACGGCGCACCACCACGGTGGTGCCCATCAGCAGAGCAGCGGCGGCCAGAGCGGCCACGTACACCATCAGCTGGGCGGAGTCGCCAGTCTGAGGCACGTTCTCGGGCTTCTCGGTAGCCTGGGGCTTGTCGGTGTTCTCAGGCTTCTGAGAGGTCTCGGGCTTGTCGGTGGTCTCGGGAGCGCCACCGGCGGTGAGGCCGTCCATGGCAGAGGTCTTGGCGCCGTTGGTGGACCAGCGGGACTGGTTCTGCTTGTTGGTCTCGTCTCGGTTGACAATGCCGTCAATGGCCTTGTCTGCGCCCCAGTAGTTGGTCTCGGTGTCGTTGGCGGTGGCCGTACCCGTCAGGGCGTGGTTGATTTGGGTGGTCTCCTGGTCGGGGACTGGGCCTGGGTGGCCATGGGGGTCAGCAGAATGGCCGCAGCCGACAGGGCCGCTGTCCATCGCTTCCATTGTCTTTGCTTCATACTCATACTCCTTCTTCTCCCAATTTGTGGTTTCCTTCCTCGAAATTGTGCACTTTGCTTCCCCAGAATCATATCATACCAACCCTTTTTCATCAATTCCGTTGCGTTCCACAGATGTCACAAAAAAATACCGCCGTTCCCGCCCCCACCAGGGGGACGGAAACGGCGGCCAGGGGTCAGCGGTTCACGGAACAGGCCATCCGGTGATAGGTGTGGCGGATGCCACGGATGGCCACAGAATAGGCCTGGATGTTCTCCGGCAGGGACATGCCCGCGTAGCCCGCATCCCCCAGATGGTGGATGTCGGTGCCGGTCATCTTGCACATCAGGGCAAGGCGCCGGATGGTGTCCACGTCCGCCCCCTCCTGGGAGGTACCGATGGCGGTGATGGTCAGGCAGCCCAGGGAGTGGGCGTGGGTGACCAGGCCTCTGACGTACTCCATGGTAATGCCGGGGACGGTGCCGGGGGCGGGCAGAAGAATGATATCCGCCCCAGCCTGGGCGAAGGCGTCAATGTCGGCGGTGGTGATGATGTGCTCGGCCCCCTCGGTGAGGATGCCGGAGGCGTGCATCTTGCCAGCGGCCAGAATGAGCCGGTCGCCCAGCTCCACCTTGTACTCCTTCAAGGTGCGCACAATGGCCTCATTGGTCACACCCACCCCGGGATTTCCGGTGAGGAGGATGAAGTTTACCCCCATGTCCGCGGCCCGGCGGGCATTTTCCAGGGTGGCCTTCCGCCCGTCGGTCATGGCCCACAGATCCCCTTCCTCCTGCTCCAGAGGCTGGTCCACCGGCTCCAGGTTGATGCCGATGGGGCGGCCGGTGAGGGCCTTGAGCTTGGCAACCACTTCCATGGGCTCGCACTTGGGCAGACCCTGGATGACGGGTTTTTGTACGTCAAACATGTTCAAAAGCAGAATATCCGCCCCCATAGCGGCGGTAAACTCGGCGTTGGTGACGTTGCCCAGCATAGGCTGGATATAGCCGATGGACTCACAGGCCAGCACCCGGCCCTCCGAACCGGCAATGGAGGCCAGCAGCTCCTCCTTATTCATGGTGCGAAAGTCCGAGGCGGTACAGTCAAGCAGTCGTTTCATGACAGTCTCTCCTTGTCTTTGGGATACGTTCATTATACCACACCGCTCCCAGCGTGTATGCCCCCTTTTTCTTTTCCCCTCCAGCCGCTATACATCCCCCATCTGCCATGGTATAATACTGGAGATCAAATTATGGGGAGGCACGCGCCATGGATATCGTCAGCACCCTGTCCTCCACAGGACGCACCGTCAACGAAGACTTCATACACCTCCAGCCCAACCGCTGGGCCATGCTCCTGGATGGCTCCTCGGGCCTGATGCCCAATGTGTTGGTGCCCCATTTGCAAGGCCGCTTTCAAAGTGATGCCCAGTGGTTTGTGCACACCTTTGCCCATGCCTTCGCCCAGGTAGAGCAGCCTTCCACCCCCCTTCCCACGGCGGTGGAGCAAGCCCTGGCCCTGGTGGAGCAACAATACTTGGCCATTTCCATTGCGGACCACTTGCGGGGCTTTGCCTATGAGCCCTCCGCCTCCCTGGCCATATTCCGAACGACGGAGGCGTTCGGCCCCGAGCTGTTCCTCCTGGGCGATTGCACCGCAATCTGGGACGGCGGCGTGTACCACGACCCGGCGGTCTCCCGCTTGGATGACCGGGCCATCCAGCTGTGTATGCACCTGTCTGACACCACCGGGCAACCACCCGCCGAGGTCATCAAGAGCCCCGCCATGCGGGCAAAGCTTCTGGAGCACCGGGAAAAGAAAAACCATCCGGAACAGCCGGATGGCTACACCGTGCTGGCCCCCCACACCGGGCTGGCCCAGTACGGCACCCACCTCTCTCTGTCCGGGCAAGGGGTACACCATGTCTTTTTGATGTCCGACGGGCTGGCCGCCGGATATCAGAGCTACCGCCTGGAGCCCGGGCCCCAGGAATATCTGCATGCCGCCTGCACCCAGGGCCTCTCCTCCCTGCTCTCCCGGGTGCGGGCCGTGGAACACGCAGACCCTCAGCTGCGCCAATTTCCCCGCCTGAAACCCAGCGATGATGCCAGCGGCGTCTTGGTGGAACTGGCACAGCCATAAGCCCTTGGATTTTGCCACACTCCCCCTTGCCTTTCCCACTATTCTGGGGTATACTTTTTTAGATATCAACTGCCACCGGGTAGTGGAATGTAGAATGCATTCTTCGTTTACGGCGTTAGGTCTTAGAAGCCGTAGACAAGGGTGCATTTTTTTGCGAACGTGCGAAAGGACTAAAGAAACATGGAAAAACAGCTCAGACGCTATCTGCTTCCCAACATTCTGGCCATGATCGGCACCTCCTGCTACATCCTGGCCGACACCTTTTTTATCTCCCTGTCCCAGGGCCCCAACGGCATCACCGCCCTGAACCTGGTACTCCCCCTCTACGGGCTCATCTTCGCCTTGGGCTCCATGATCGGCATCGGCTCCGCCACCCGCTATGCCCTGGGCAAGGGGAGCAACACCGCCGATTACCACCTCTACTTCTCCAACTCCATCGCCTGGACCCTGCTGGTGGGAGCGGTGTTTGTGGCGCTGGGTGTGGCCGTGCCCGACGGGGTGCTGCGGCTGATGGGAGCGGACGACACCATCAGCCGGGTGGGCCACAATTACATCCGCATTGTGCTGTGTTTTGCCCCCCTGTTCATGCTCAACTTCACCTGTACCGCCTTTGTGCGCAACGACGGCGCCCCCCGCATCGCCATGGCCGCCACCCTGCTCAGCGGCCTGTTCAACATCCTCTTTGACTACCTGCTCATGTTTCCCTTAGGGCTGGGCATGACCGGGGCCGCCCTGGCCACTGGCTTCTCCCCGGTGGTGAGCATGTCCATCTGCTTGCTCCACTACCTCTCCCCCCGCAACACCATCCGCCTCACCCCCACCCTGCCCTCTCTGCGCCGTCTGCTGTCTGCCTGCCAGCTGGGCGTGGTGGCCTTTGTGGGGGAGATGTCCAGCGGCGTGACCACCATGGTCTTTAACTTCATCCTCCTCCATCTGGCGGGCAATGCGGCGGTGGCCGCCTACGGCATTGTGGCCAACATCGCCCTGGTGGGGGTCGCCCTCTTCAACGGCATCTCCCAGGGGCTCCAGCCTCTGGCCAGCGCCTGCCACGGCTCCGGCGACACCCAGGGCCAGAGCCGCATCTACCGCCACTCCATGTTCATCGGTCTGTGTGTGTCCGCGGTGGTGGTGGCGGTGGTGGTGACCTTCGCCGGGACCCTGGTGGCGGTGTTCAACAGCCAGCACTCCGCCCAGCTGGCCGACTACGCCATCCCCGGCCTGCGCCTGTACTTCCTGGGCTTCCTCTTTGCCGGGGCCAACATTGTCAAATCCGGCTTCTACAGCGCCACGGGCCGGGGGAGAGAGTCCTCCATCCTGGCCCTGTGCCGGGGCGTGGTGGCCATTGTGGCCTTCGCCTTCCTCCTCTCCCACCTGTTTGGCATCACCGGGGTGTGGCTGGCCTTCCCCGCTGCCGAGCTGTTCACCCTGCTGCTGGGCCTGGTATTGGGCAGACCCCAGGGGCTGGGCGCCCCCGATCCCCGGCCTGCTTAACCTGTGATATGTCGGCACTATTGCCATTTTCCAATTTGACACCTCCATCTGCTTTGTATATAATGATGAAACAGAAGGTCGTCCACGTCTAACAAGCAGAGGAGGAGAAGAACCCATGAAAAAACAACTCGCGGTATCATTCCTATCCCTATGCATGGCGGCAACCCTGCTCCCCATGGGGGCGTTTGCCGCAGAAACCGACAAGGCCATCCTACCCGGCACCAGTGGCATTTCCGGCTACGACAGCCAGAACAGCTACGACTACCTCTACTACGGCCAGTGGGAGGACGCCCCCATTCAGTGGCGGGTCCTGGATGACCAGACCAACACCGGAGAAGAGGGCCTGTTTGTCCTCTCCGAGGGCTGTCTGGGCACGGGCAGCTGGGGGAATATTCCCTTCGATGACACGAACCCCAAGTCCAACGCCTGGCAGGGCAGCGACGCCCAGGCCTGGTGCAACACCCTGTACACCGATCACTTCACCGCCGGAGAGCAGGGCGCTGTGCTGGCCACCACCAAGAGTGACGATGCCTACGACAGCACCTCCACAGCGTTCCATCCCTCCTTTGCCGCCGCAGAAAACATCCTGAATGGAGATAAGGTGTTCTTCCTCTCCGCACAGGAGGCGGAAACCGCCGCCTACGGCTTTACCGACGACGCCTCCCGTGTCGCCAGATACCAAAACGTCCGCAACGGCCTGTGGTGGCTGCGCTCTCCCCTGGTGGGTCTGGCTGCCGACTCCGCCGGATACATCAACGGCGGCGGCTTTACCTACTACCAGTGGGTGGCCTCCGATAATATGGCCCGCCCCGCCTTCAATCTGGATACGGATTCCGTGCTCTTCACCTCCGCTGCCATGGGCGGCAAGGTGTCCCAGGGCACCATTTCCCCCATCGCCGCCTATACGGGCAACCAGTGGAAGCTGACCCTGCTGGACGATACCCGCAGCAGCTTCACCGCCAAGGCCACCGCCAAACAGGGCGACACCATTACCATCTCCTATGAAAATGCCGTCACCGGAACCAACGAGTATCTCTCGGTGATGATTGCCGACGCAGACGGCAGCTACACCCACTATGGCCGCATGCTCCACCTGGACGGCACCACCAACGGTGCCAGCGGCACGGCGAATCTGGACCTCTCCGGCCTGGACCTGTCCGGGAAGACCCTCTATGTCTTCAACGAGCAGTACAACGGCGGGGCCAACGATGACACCAAGCTCACCGACTACGCCAGCGCACTGGTCCCCATCTCCCTGGCGGACCCCTACAACGTGTGGATTTGCGGCACCCAGGTCACCAGCGACAACGCCTCGGACGTGCTGGCCGATGGCACCGTCACCTATGACCCCGCCACCCACACCCTGACCCTGAACGGTGCCACGCTGAACCAGACCCGAGAGGACAGCGCCATCTCCGTGGGCCAGTTTGACCAGGCTCTCACCATCCGTCTGGAGGGCACCAACACCATTTCCTCCATCGGCCTGGCTGTGGATTCCGCCTCCTCCCTCATCATCCAGGGCACCCAGGCGGGCAATCTTACCGCCCAGGGCGGGGTGCGCCTGGCAGATGGGGCCTCCCTGAGCTTCACCCCCGCCAGCGGGACCTTAATGGAAGTGAAGGCGGATGACGCCCACCTCCCCGGTTCTCCCTATGACGCCACCGTGGAGCTGGACGCCCAGGCTCTCCAGCTTCTGGCCGACGCTACCACCATCCGGGTGGGTACTCACGTCCATGCCGGGGGCACCGCCACCTGCCACGACCAAGCCGTGTGTGACGACTGCGGCCGAGCCTATGGCGAACTGAACCCCAACAACCACGTGTGGGAGGACACCTACACCGTAGACGTGGCCCCCACCTGTACCCAGGCGGGCAGCCAGTCCATCCACTGCCAGTTCTGTGACGCCACCACCGACACCCAGGAAGTACCCGCTCTGGGTCACAGCTTCACCCACTACGAGTACAACCACGACGCCACCTGCACCCAGAACGGCACCGAGACCGCCCAGTGCGACCGCTGCGACGCCACCGACACCCGGGAGAAGGCGGACAGCGCCCTGGGCCACACCGCCACCAAGGTGGAGGCCAAGGCCCCCACTTGTACCGAACCTGGCAACCAGGAGTACTGGCACTGTCCGGTCTGCGGCCTCTACTTTGACGACGAAGCCCTGACCCAGGAGATCACCCTGGAGGACACCGTCCTTGCCCCCAAGGGCCACGGCGAAACCGAGCTGAAGAACGCCAAAGAGGCCACCTGTACCGCCGAAGGGTACACCGGAGACAAGGTGTGCAAGGACTGTGGCACCGTGCTGGAGCAGGGTAAGGCCATCCCCAAGCTGGCACACCACTATGTCAACGGCGTGTGCACCGCCTGCGGAGCCGCTGACCCCAATGCGCCCAAGCCTACCCCCACTCCGACTCCGACACCTGCCCCCACCCAGAAGCCTAGCCAGCCTCCCCAGACCGGAGATTTCAGCAATCTGACCGTGTGGATGCTGGCCCTGGCCCTCTCCGGCGGGCTGGCCGCCGTGGTAGTCGTGCGGCAGCGGAAGAGAAGCTAAGCCGTTCCCCCTCGAACATAGACAAGACAAGCCCGAGCAGCATATATGCTGCCCGGGCTTGATGTTTTAGATGGTAATTCGATTGTCTGACTGCTCAGTCATCGGCCAACAATTTAGCCGGGGGAATGTCCAGCACCTGGGCAATCTTGAACAGAGTCTCCAGAGACACGCCACGGATAGTCCCCGTCCCCTCCACCTGAGCAATGAAGTTGACGCTTTTGCCCACCCGCTCCGCCAAAAGCTCCTGGGTCAGCCCCGCTTTTTTCCTGTAGTATGCGATCTTTTATTGTTTCAAAGCACATCACCGGAACAAGTTATCCGCAAGTTAAAACTTCTCAAGATGTTACGCAGTATTGCCTAAAAAGCAAATATATTGTGCGTTATTACGTGTGTTCAGTTGCACGCATTTCTGCAAAACAAATTACCAACAAGTTAGATTATGCCCAAATAGGAATATACTTCATATACCTTGGGGCTGTGCTAGGATCCAACGGCTTGATTAATTGTTTTGCGACGGCCTCTTTAATTAAGCGAGAAATATTTCCAGCAGACGAATCATTTACTCCAAATCGTTTCCGTAAGGAACTATTTGTCAACTGTTCTCCTTCTACATGTTTGATACACGCATG
>NHCFR00700__coassemble_995_pt1 | contig 40830 bp, 33 predicted proteins | sample NHCFR00700__metabat2_low_PE_012 | metagenome-assembled genome bin NHCFR00700 | reverse complement strand
TGCGCAAGGACGTGCTGGCCAAGTGCTACGGCGGCGACATCACCCGAAAGAAGAAGCTGCTGGAGAAGCAGAAGGAAGGCAAAAAGAAAATGCGGAGCCTTGGCACCGTGCAGATGCCCTCCGAAGCTTTCATGGCGGTGCTCAAGTTGGACGAGGAGTAAAAACTGCGCACATTGCGCAAATGAAGAATGAATAGTGAATAATGAATAATTATGGTGTGCCGCATGGCGGCACGGATTTTCATTCGAAGCAGAGGCTTGAGGGCCTGCATTCTTCACTTTTCATTAATCATTTTTCATTGCCCCTTTGTCTCTCTGCGAGAGACAAAGGGGCAGAATTCCTCTTGACAGATTGCACAGTTCCATTTACAATAACAGGAGATAATTTTGGAAAACCGGGCGAGTCATCGCCTGTTTGAGGAATTGCTGCACCCTGTTGGCTTTGGGTGCTTTCATATATGTACGTTGGCAAGCTATATGACACTCAAATACTGCGCCCAAATTGGGTGGGCGGTTTTTCGATTATCGCGGTGTGCCCTGTGGGTGCATCGCGTCTTATTTTGGCTTTTTGTTGTAAAAAATCTAAAAACAAGGAGGTGTGGGAACATTCATGAACGTAAACATTGTTGTTGTTGTGATTGCGGTGCTGGTGGCTCTGGTCATTGGCGGAGGCGTTGGCATCGCTGTGGGCTATAACCGGCGCAAGGCCGTGGCCGAGCGTGAGATCGGCTCTGCGGAGGAGGAGGCCCGTCGTGTCATCAACGAGGCCATCAAGAGCGCAGAGAGCAAGAAGCGTGAGGCCACCGTGGAGGCCAAAGAGGAAATCCTCAAGGCCCGCAACGAGTTTGAGAAAGAAGTCAAGGACCGCCGCAGTGAGCTCCAGCACCAGGAGAAGCGCCTGAACCAGAAGGAAGAGAACCTGGACCGCAAGATGGAGAACCTGGAGCGCAAGGAGGATGTGCTGGCCGCCCGCAGCGCCGAGCTGGACCAGGACCGTGCGGAACTGGACACCATCAAGGAGCGTCAGACCCAGCTGCTGGAGCAGATCTCCGGCCTGACGTGCGAGGAGGCCAAGCGCTACCTCATTGAACAGCTGGAGGAGGAGGTCACCCACGAGGAGGCCCTGAAGATCAAGGAGATTCAGGCCCGCTTCAAGGAGGAGGCCGACACCTACGCCCGGGAGCAGATCGCCCTGGCCATCCAGCGCTGTGCCGCCGACCACGTGGCGGAGGCCACCGTGTCCGTGGTGCCCCTGCCCAACGACGAGATGAAGGGCCGCATCATTGGCCGCGAGGGCCGCAACATCCGTACCCTGGAGACCATGACCGGGGTGGATCTCATCATCGACGACACCCCCGAGGCCATCACCGTGTCCTGCTTTGACCCGGTGCGCCGGGAAATTGCCCGTCTGGCCCTGGAAAAGCTGATTCTGGACGGCCGCATCCACCCCACTCGCATCGAGGAGATGGTGGAGAAGGCCAAGCGCGAGGTGGACGCCACCATCAAGGCCGAGGGCGAGCGCGCCGTGTTCGAGACCAACGTCCACGGTCTGTCCCCCGAGCTGGTGAAGCTGCTGGGCCGCCAGCGCTACCGCACCAGCTACGGCCAGAACGTGCTCAACCACTCCATCGAGGTGGCTCTGCTGGCTGGTCTGCTGGCCGCCGAGATCGGCGCCGACGTCAACCAGGCCAAGCGGGCCGGACTGCTCCACGACCTGGGCAAGTCCATTGACCACGAGGTGGAGGGCTCCCACGTGCAGATTGGCGTGGAGCTGGCCCGGAAGTACCGGGAGAGCGAGGCCGTCATCCACGCCATCGAGGCCCACCACGGCGACGTGGAGGCCAAGACCATTGTGGCCTGCCTGGTGCAGGCGGCCGACGCCATTTCCGCCGCCCGTCCCGGCGCCCGGAAAGAGAATGTGGAGTACTACATCAAGCGTCTGGAGAAGCTGGAAGAGCTGTCCTCCTCCTTCCCCGGAGTGGATAAGGCCTACGCCATCCAGGCCGGACGCGAGGTGCGGGTGATGATCAAGCCCGAGGAAGTCTCCGAGGACCGCATGGTCATTCTCGCCCGGGAGATCGCCAAGAAGATCGAGGACGAGCTGGAGTACCCCGGCCAGATCAAGGTCAACCTGATTCGGGAGACCAAGGCCATCGAGTACGCAAAATAATAGGGACTCATTTGCCGCCGCAGCGTATGGCTGCGGCGGCTTTTTTGTGTCCTATTATGATAGATTGCCCTTCGACCATTTCTCAGGCAGAAACCAGCGCCCCCACCGGGGACGCTCCGCTGGGCCCGATTTCTCCACGATGAGAAATCGGGGAAAGAATCGCCAAAGGCGGGGCCTTCCCCCGCCTTGTGGAATCCACCCCGCGGTACTGGGAGCCCCTGCGTCCTCCTTGTTTCGGCCCTTGGCATGATAGTGTCACATAGATGGCGTGGAAATTCTATGGAAAGCACCTACTTCTCTGACAAATACTACTTCTACTGCCAGGGCCTCACCCTGGTGCACCTCTGTTCCCAGCTATCGGTGGCCTGGCTCCCGGCGGCGGGAACGCCGCTTGGCCAGGGTAGGCCCGGATGTGGAAACCACCTGGCTGTAGGGCCAGCTGCCCAGAGAGGCCTGGTGTGGTGGCAGTACCAGGAGCCACAGCAAGGGTGACGGGCCGAATTTAGACTTGACGCAGGTCCAGCCTCGTACCCCAGGGAGGTCCTTAGGGGGGAACGCCCTAAGCGGGTTTTGGTTCCTTTTGCCCGCTCAAAAGGAACCCCCAGCGGGTAGCGTCCCCGCCAGGCTGGCAAGCCGGAACAAGGCCGTTTAGAAAAACAATCCCCCAGTCAGCCTGACGGCTGACAGCCCCCTTTACACAAGGGAGGCATTCGGCCTGGACCGACCCGGACGGGCTGCACCGTTGGGAAGGAAGCAGCACAGCAGGGTTGCGTTTTTCCTAGAAGTATGCTATGATATTGAAAATGGAAAAATCTCCGCTGAACGCGGACAAACGAGGTAATTTTTGTATGAGTTGCGAGTGTAAATTTGTGGCACCGAAGCTGGAGGACCGCCAGTGGGCGGCCCCCCTGTTCCAGAACACCGGCAGCATGGGCTGTCAGTACAACTTCAACAGCATGTATCTGTGGAGCGGCGCCTATCCCCAGCAGTATTGCCGGGTGGGGGACCGGGTGGTGGTGCGCCTGCTGGGCGGCCTGGGTGAGAGCTTCCTCTTCCCCCCTGGGACAGGCCCTCTGGCCCCTGCCCTGGAGGTGATGGAGGACAACGCCAAGGCTCTGGGGGTGCCCCTGGTGATGGTGTGCGTCACCCCCGACCAGAAAGAGCAGCTGGAGGCGGAGTTCCCCGGCCGCTTCACCTTTGAGGAGGACCGGGACAGCTTCGACTACCTGTATGACGTCAACAAGATGGCGGACCTGCCCGGCAAGAAGCTGCACCAGAAGCGCAACCACATCCGCCGCTTTGACGACAACAACCCGGACTGGATGTTCCACCCCATCACCAAGGACAACATGCACCTGTGCCTGGAGATGGAGAAGGAGTGGGCCAACCTCAAGGACGCGGGCGAGGATAAGAGCCTCAGCGCCGAGACGGTGGCTATCATCGAGGCCCTGTACCAGATGGACGCTCTGGAGATGGAGGGCGGGGTCATCACCGCCGGAGGCCGTCCCGTGGCCTTCTCCCTGGGCAGCCTCACCACCCCCGAGTGCTTCAACGTCCACTTTGAAAAGGCCTTTGCCGACATCCAGGGCTCCTACCCCACCATCGCCCGGGAGATGGCCCGGATGGTACGGGAGCGCCACCCGGAGGTGAAGTGGCTCAACCGGGAGGACGACATGGGCCTGGAGGGGCTGCGGAAGGCCAAGCTGTCCTATTACCCTGAACTTCTCCTGGAGAAGTACACCGTGCGGGAGCAGAGTCATGGCTGAGTGCAGACACGCCCGCCCCGAAGAGCGGGAACAGACCCACCAGCTGTGGCGCAAGGTGTTCGGGGACGAGCCCCAGGCCCAAGAGGCCTTCTATGACCTGTGCGCCCCCCAGGGCCCCCTGGTGCTGGTGGAGGAGGGACAGGTGGAGAGCATGCTGGTGCTCACCCCCGTGTCCCTGGCCTGTCCCGCAGCCGCCCCCTGCCAGGGCACCTATCTGTATGCCCTGGCCACCAACCCCCACAGCCGGGGCAAGGGGTACGCCGCCCAACTCATGGACGCCGCCGCCCAGTGGACGGCAGACCAGGGGATGGACTTTGTGTGTACCGTCCCCGCCGCCCCCTCTCTTTTTCAGTTTTTCGGCAAAAACGGCTTTGAGCCCGCCTTTTACCACCTGCGCACTCCCCTCCCCGCCCCCCAGGAGGGGCCGTGGCAGGAGCTGACTCCCCAGGAGTATGTGGCCCTGCGGGAGGAGCTGCTGGGGGGCATCCCCCACATCGTCCACACCCCCGGCCAGGCCGCCTTTGAAGGCCAGCTCCACGGCGCCCTCTACCGCCTGGACCTGACCCACGGCCCGGGCTGCGCCGTGGTGGAGAACTGGGGGAAGTTCCACATCGTCAAGGAGCTGCTCTGCCTGCCCGGAGACGAGGAGGAGGGTGGCCGCCGGGTCGCCCACCTGTGCCACGGCCCGGGCGAGCTGCGCACCCCCGCCGGCCGGGCGGAAGGGGCCCCCTTCGGGGCCATCCGGTGGCTCACCGAGCCCCCCGCCCTCTGGCAGCAGACCCGCCGGGGCTACCTGGGACTGGCTCTGGACTGAGGGTTATGCAGGAAACTTGCATAAAAATGAATATACATTCATATCTATCCGGTCATTTTGGATAAAATACAGGAATATTCCGGTTTCCTCTTGCATTATATTCATTTCGGCGATATAATCATGGCAATCACTTCCCCCGGATGGGGCAGCTAAGACATGAAATGGATTTGAGGAGACGGATGAATATGAAAGTTTGGAAAAAGATTGCAGCCATGGCCATGGCCATTGGCATGGTGGCCTCTCTGGCCGCCTGCGGCAACACCAGCAGCAAGCAGGAGGGCGACGACAACGGCCTGAAGACCGTGGAGAGCGGCAAGCTGCACATGTCCACCAACGCCCAGTTCCCCCCCTATGAGTCCGTGGCTGACGGACAGGGCTACGAGGGCACCGGTTTTGAGGGCATCGACGTGGAGCTGGCCTACGCCATCGCTGAGAAGCTGGACCTGGAGCTGGTCATCGACGACATGGACTTTGACTCCGCTCTCATGGCGGTGCAGAATGGCCGTTCCGACATGGTGCTGGCTGGTCTGAGCTACAGCGAGGAGCGGGACGAGACCATGGACTTCACCACCAAGTACGCCACCGGCGTGCAGGTGGTCATCGTCAAGGAGGGCTCCGACGTGACCCTGGATAACCTGGGCGACGGCAAGCTCATCGGCACCCAGCGTGGCACCACCGGCTACATCTATGCCTCTGACACCCCCGAGAACGGCGGCTATGGCGAGGACGCTGTGAAGGCATTTGACAGCGGCGCTACTGCCGTGCAGGCTCTGGTGAATGGCCAGGTGGACGCCGTCATCATCGACGAGGCCCCCGCCAAGGAGTTTGTGGCCGCCAACGAGGGTCTGACCATCCTCCCCGGCGAGTGGGTCACTGAGGACTACTGCATTGCCGTGGCCGAGGGCAACACCCAGCTTCAGGAGGCCATTCAGAAGGCTCTGGACGAGCTCATTGCCGACGGCACTGTGGACTCCATCATCAACAGCCACATCAAGGCCGACTAAGTTCAGCACACCCATAAAAGTCCAAAAGGGGCGGTTCCCACCGCCCCTTTTCCGACATTTGAGAGAAATAAAGGTAGAGGAGTGATCGTATGGGAATTGACCAGTTGTACGAGACTTGGGTCAACATCCCCAAAGCAGACCTTGGTTTCTTTCAGGACGCTTTCCTGAAATTTTACCGGGCATGGTTTATGGAAGACCGGTGGATGCAGTATTTCAAGGGCCTGGGCATGACCATCCAGCTCACCGTCATTGCCCTGTGCATCGGTGTATTTCTGGGCCTGCTGGTGGCCACCGTCCGCACCGCCCACGACCAGCAGCGACCCGGCCACCGCAATCCCCTGTTGGGCGTGGTCAACATCATCTGCCGGATTTATGTCACTGTGATTCGCGGCACCCCCATGCTGGTGCAGCTGATGATTATGGGTCTGGTGATCTTCGCCACCAGCCGTGACCTCACCATGGTGGGCGCTCTGACCCTGGGTATCAACTCGGGTGCCTATGTGGCGGAAATCATCCGAGGCGGTCTGATGAGCTTGGACCCGGGCCAGATGGAGGCAGGCCGTTCTCTGGGCCTGGGCTATCTGGACACCATGCGCTTTATCGTCATTCCCCAGGCATTTAAGGCCATTCTCCCCGCCCTGGGTAATGAGTTTATCGTGCTGCTCAAGGATACCTCCCTGATCTCGGTGATCTCCGGCAAAGAGATCATCTACTTTGCCCAGGCCATCAGCAGCAAGACCTATGAGGCCATGTATCCCCTGCTCATTGCCGCTGTGATGTACCTGATCATGGTGCTCATCTTCACCTGGCTCCAGGGCAAACTGGAAAGGAGGCTGCGTCAAAGTGATCGACGTTAAAAACTTATCCAAGTCCTTTGGCAACCACCTGGTGCTGGACAATTTGAACCAGCATATCTATCCCGGTGAAAAAGTGGTGGTGCTGGGCCCCTCTGGCTCGGGCAAGTCCACCTTCCTGCGCTGCCTGAACCTGTTGGAAACCCCTACCGCCGGCACCATCACCTTTGACGGCACCGACATCACCGACCCCAAGTGCGACATCGACCAGGTGCGGCAGCACATGGGCATGGTGTTCCAGCACTTCAACCTGTTCCCCAACATGACCATCCGCAAGAACATCACCCTGGCCCCGGTGCGCACCCGTCGCATGAGCCAGCAGGAGGCGGACGACACCGCCACCCAGCTGTTGCGCCGAGTGGGTCTGGAGGAGAAGGCGGACGCCTATCCCAACCAGCTCTCCGGCGGCCAGAAGCAGCGGATCGCCATCGTGCGGGCTCTGGCCATGCGGCCCAAGGTGATGCTCTTTGACGAGCCCACCTCCGCCCTGGACCCTGAGATGGTGGGCGAGGTGCTGGACGTGATGAAGCAGCTGGCCGACGACGGCATGACCATGGTGGTGGTCACCCACGAGATGGGCTTTGCCCGGGAGGTGGGCAGCCGGGTGCTGTTCATGGACGGCGGACACATCCTGGAGGAGAACAAGCCCCAGGAGTTCTTTGCCAACCCCAAGCATCCCCGTACCATCGAGTTTTTGTCCAAAGTTCTGTGATTTTTGCTTCCTCCTCTGCCTTGGCAGGGGAGGAAGTTTTTCTATGTGACCTTTTTCAGGCTTGCCAGCCAGAGGATACGCTCCGCTGGGCCCAATTTCTCAGCGATGAGAAATTGGGGAAAGAATCGCCAAAGGCGGGGCCTTCCCCCGCCTTGTGGAATCCACCCCGCGGTACGAGGCTGCGCCTGCGTTCTTCTCTGTTCGGCCCTTGGCCTGGTTCATGTCACATAGACGGCGTGGAAATTCTACCTAAAATATCTGCTTCTCTGTAAGGTCGTCCTTCTACCGCCAGGGCCTTACCCTGGTGTGCAACTGTCCCAGTTGCCGGGGGCCTGGCTCCCGGTGGCGGGAACGCCGCTACACCAAGGTAGGCCCGGAGGTGGAAACCACCAGGTTATAGGGCCAGCTGCCCAGGGTGGCCTGGTGTGGTGGCACAAACAGGGGCCACAGCAAGGGTGACGGGCCGAACCTAGCCTTGACGCAGGCCCAGCCTCGTACCCCAGGGAGGTCCTTAGGGGGGAACGCCCTAAGCGGGTTTTGGTGCCTTTTGCCCGCTCAAAAGGCACCCCCAGCGGGGAGCGTCCCCACCAGGCTGGCAAGCCTGAGCCTTGGGCGGTTAGACGGACAACCCCTTACACTGGGGAGCCTTTAGGAGGTCTTCCAGCGGAGCGTCCCTGCCAGGGACGCAGGTTTGCGCCTGAGCAGCAGAAGCAGGCCAAGCCTTCTGCCTGAAATTTTTCCCTGAATTTTTCCAAAAAATATTGACACCACCCCCACCCCATGCTATACTCTGCTGGAATTTGACTGGAGTTTATCTGGCCAAGCATACTAGGACTACTCCTCCGGGAGTTAAGGCCATACGGACAGCCGGGTCCACTGCCGATTGGCGGTTTTACCGCCTTATTGATTGAGTTAAAAGCTCAAATTTTATAAGTTGGTTACTTTATAACCGAAATGCGCATTTGCGCAGACTTGTGAAACGGTCAATAACAGAGTAGTAAAAGTATCTTGTTGCTATATAGACTCTATGTACCAAGCCCCCTCCACCCCCCTTTTTTGTCGTCCCGATTTGCGGGGCGGCGCACCCGTTCCCCTGCCTACGCCGGGGATGGGTCTGTCGGAACACGGGCTTTCCCATATTGACCTTGTTTGACACAAGCTGTACAGATGCAGCTTGTGTCTTTTTTTGTATCGAGGTGTGGCATATGAAGAGAAAACACGTCCTTGACCAGAGTCAAGCCCCCATTTACCAAGCCCTCCAGACCTTCCGCCAGATGCGGGTGGTACCCTTTGACGTCCCCGGCCACAAGCGGGGCCGGGGCAACCCGGAGCTCACCGAGTTTCTGGGCCAGCAGTGCGTGAGCATCGACGTCAACAGCATGAAGCCCCTGGACAACCTGTGCCATCCCATCTCGGTGATTCGCCAGGCCGAGGAGCTGGCCGCCGACGCCTTCGGCGCCGCCCACGCCTTTTTGATGGTGGGGGGCACCACCAGCTCCGTGCAGTCCATGGTGCTGTCCACCTGCAAGCGGGGGGACAAGATCATCATGCCCCGCAACGTCCACCGCAGCGTCATCAACGCCCTGGTGCTGTGCGGCGCCATCCCCGTCTACGTCAACCCCGAGGTGGACCACCAGCTGGGCATCTCCCTGGGCATGAAGCGGGAACAGGTGGCCAAGGCCATCCGGGAGAACCCGGACGCCGTGGCGGTGCTGGTGAACAACCCCACCTACTACGGCATTTGCAGCGACTTGAAGGCCATTGTGAAGATGGCCCACGACGCCGGCATGTACTGCCTGGCCGACGAGGCCCACGGCACCCACTTCTACTTCGGGGAAAACATGCCCATCTCCGCCATGGAGGCGGGGGCGGACATGGCCGCCGTGTCCATGCACAAAAGCGGCGGCAGCCTCACCCAGTCCTCCCTGCTGCTCATCGGCCCCAACATCCACGAGGGCCACGTGCGCAAGATCATCAACCTCACCCAGACCACCTCGGGCAGCTATCTGTTGATGTCCAGCCTGGACATCAGCCGCCGCAACCTGGCCTTGCGTGGCCCCGAGGTGTTCCGCCAGGTCACCGCCATGGCGGAGTACGCCCGGGAGGAGATCAACGCCGTAGGCGGCTACTACGCCTTCGGCGGGGAGCTGGTCAACGGAGACTCCATCTTCGCCTTTGACCCCACCAAGCTCAGCGTCCACACCCGGGACATCGGCCTGGCTGGCATTGAGGTGTACGACCTGCTCCGGGACGAGTACGACATTCAAATCGAGTTCGGCGACATCGGCAACATTCTGGCCTACCTCTCCATCGGCGACCGGCCCCAGGAGCTGGAGCGTCTGGTCAGCGCCCTGGCGGAAATCCGGCGGCGGTACCAGACCGACGCCAGCGGGCTGATGAACCAGGAGTACATCGACCCCGAGGTGGTCACCAGCCCCCAAGAAGCCTTCTACGCCGACAAAAAGAGCGTGCGGCTGGAGGACAGCGCCGGGGAAGTGTGCAGCGAGTTTGTCATGTGCTATCCCCCCGGCATCCCCATCCTGGCCCCCGGCGAGCGGATCACCCCCCAGATTCTGGACTACATCCGCTACGCCAAGGCCAAGGGCTGCTCCATGACCGGACCCGAGGACCCGGACATTGAGCACATCAACATTCTCACCCAGGAGGCGCTGTGATGGAACTGTGGTTTAGCGAATTTCATACCCCGGACGTCAAGCACAGCATCCGGGTCCAGCGGCATCTGTACTCCCACAAGAGCGAGTTTCAGCAGATCGACATCTACGACACCCCCGAGTTCGGCAAGGTGCTCACCCTGGACGGCAACGTGATGCTCACCGAGCGGGACGAGTTCATCTACGACGAGATGATCACCCATGTGCCCATGGCGGTACACCCCAACGTCCAGGACGTGCTGGTCATCGGCGCGGGGGACGGCGGCGTGGTGCGGGAGCTGGCCCGGTACGAGTCCATCCGCCGCATCGACCTGGTGGAGATGGACGAGCAGGTGCTGGACGCCTGCCGCCGCTACCTGCCCGGCAACGCCTGCCGTCTGGACGACGACCGGGTGCACATCTACTTCGACAACGCCCTGCGGTTCATCCGCCGCAAGCATGCCCAGTATGATTTGATCATCGTGGACTCCACCGACCCCTTCGGCCCCTCCGAGGGCTACTTCACCCGGGAGTTCTACGGCATCTGCTACAACGCCCTCCGGGAGGACGGCATCATGGTCAACCAGCAGGGCAGCCCCTTCTACCACCAGGACGCCGAGGCCATGCAGCGCAGCCACAAGCGCATCGTCAGCACCTTCCCCATCAGCCGGGTGTACCAGGCCCACATCCCCACCTACGCCGCCGGGTACTGGCTGTTCGGCTTTGCCAGCAAGAAATATCACCCCATCGACGACTTCGACCGGGACAAATGGCTGGCCCTGCACCTGAAAACCAACTATTACACCGTCCGGCTCCACACCGGCGCATTCTTCCTCCCGGCCTTCCTGGAGAGAATGCTGGAGGAGGTAGAATGATATGAAACCCAACATTGAGACCTTTATCGCCTGCGATACCCCCTTTGAAGAGGCCAATATCGTCCTCTTTGGCGCTCCCTTTGACTCCACCACCAGCTTCCGCCCCGGGGCCCGGTTCGGCTCGGCGGCCATGCGCCACGAGAGCTTTGGGCTGGAGACCTATAGCCCCTACCAGGACCGTGACCTCACCGACTGCAAGATTTTCGACTCCGGGGACCTGGAGCTGTGCTTCGGCAGCGTCCAGCAGGCCCTGGAGGACATCGAGGCCCGGGCCCAGGAGATTCTGGACCATGACAAGCTGCCCCTGCTCATTGGCGGCGAGCACTCCGTCACCCTGGGGGCGGTGCGGGCGGTGCACAAGCGCTACCCGGACTTGCACATCGTCCACTTCGACGCCCACGCCGACCTGCGGCAGGACTACCTGGGCATGCCCCTGAGCCACGCCTGTGTCCTCCGCCGCTGCCACGACCTGGTGGGCGACGGACGCATCCACCAGTTCTGCATCCGCAGCGGCGAGCGGGAGGAGTTCGCCTTCGCCCGCTCCCACACCGATTTCCACCCCTTTACCTTTGACGGCCTGGCGGACCTCACCGCCCAGCTGGCCCAGAGCCAGGTCCCGGTGTACCTTACCATCGACCTGGACTGCCTGGACCCCTCCGTGTTCCCCGGCACTGGCACCCCGGAGGCAGGGGGCGTGACCTTCCTGGAGCTGCTGGAGGCCATCCGCCGCTTCGAGGGCGTCAACGTGGTGGGGGCAGACGTCAACGAGCTGGCCCCCATGCTGAACGCCAGCGGGGTGTCCACCGCCACCGCCTGCAAGGTGCTGCGGGAGCTGCTGCTCACCCTGAGCCACGGGGAGGGCTGAGAAGTGGCACTGATGGTATTGAAATTCGGGGGCACCTCGGTGGCGGACAGCCAGCGCATCCGCCACATCTGCTCCCTCATCGCCCGGGCCTATGATGGGGGCAACCAGGTGGTGGTGGTGCTCTCCGCCCAGGGCCACACCACCGACCGCCTCATGGACCAGGCCCTGGAGCTCAACCCCAACCCCTCGGGGCGGGAGCTGGACATGCTGCTGACCACCGGGGAACAGATCTCCATTTCCCTGGCCGCCCTATGCATGGGGCACATGGGCTATGACGCCGTGAGCCTCACCGGGTGGCAGGCGGGCATTCGCACCACCGACGACTACACCCAGGCCCAAATCCAGAGCGTCTCCCCCGCCGCCATCAAAAAGGAGCTGGCCCGGGGCCGCATCGTCTTTGTGGCCGGGTTCCAGGGGGTGGACCAGTGGGGCAACCTCACCACCCTGGGCCGGGGCGGCTCGGACACCACCGCCGTGGCCCTGGCCGCCGCCCTGCGGGCGGACGTGTGCCAGATCTACACCGACGTGGACGGGGTGTACACCGCCGACCCCCGGAAGGACCCCACCGCCACCAAGCTGGAGGAGATCTCCTACGAGGCTATGCTGGACATGGCCCAGCACGGGGCCCAGGTGCTCCACGACCGCTGTGTCATCCTGGCCCGCCGCCACAACATCCCCATCGAGGTGCGCTCCTCCTTCCACGACGTGCCCGGCACCTGGGTGCGCAACCTGGTGGCCCAGGAGCACGCCAGTTAGGCAAAAAAGTTTTCCACAAGATTCCCATAGAGTGTTGAAATTTTGGTACATAGAAAGGAAGATGGAACATGAGTCGAGTATTGGTCATCGGCTGTGGAGGCGTGGCCTCTGTGGCCATCCGTAAGTGCTGTCAGGTCAGCGAGGTGTTCACCGAGCTGTGCATCGCCAGCCGCACCAAGTCCAAGTGTGACGCCCTGGCCGCCGAGTTGGAGGGCAAGACCGCCACCAAGATCACCACCGCCCAGGTGGATGCCGATAAGGTGGAGGAGGTCATTGCCCTCATCCAGAGCTACAAGCCCGACCTGGTGATGAACATCGCCCTGCCCTATCAGGATTTGACCATCATGGACGCCTGCCTGGCCTGCGGGGTCAACTACATGGACACCGCCAACTACGAGCCCGAGGACATCGAGGACCCCGAGTGGAAGGCCATCTACGAGAAGCGTTGTAAGGAGAAGGGCTTCTCCGCCTACTTCGACTACTCCTGGCAGTGGGCCTATCGGGAGAAGTTCGAGAAGGCCGGGCTCATCGCCCTGCTGGGCTGCGGCTTCGACCCCGGTGTCACCCAGGCCTACTGCGCCTACGCCAAGAAGCACGAGTTTGACACCATCGACACCATTGACATTCTGGACTGCAACGGCGGCGACCACGGCTACCCCTTCGCCACCAACTTCAACCCCGAGGTGAACCTGCGGGAGGTGTCCGCCCCCGGCAGCTACTGGGAGGACGGCCACTGGGTGGAGATCCCCGCCATGAGCATCAAGCGGGAGTACGACTTCGACCAGGTGGGCATGAAGGACATGTACCTGCTCCACCACGAGGAGATCGAGTCCCTGGCCGAGAACATCCCCGAGGTCAAGCGCATCCGCTTCTTCATGACCTTCGGCCAGAGCTACCTGACCCACATGAAGTGTCTGGAGAATGTGGGCATGCTGTCCACCACCCCCGTGGAGTTTGAGGGCCACCAGATTGTGCCCATCAAGTTCCTCAAGGAGCTGCTGCCCGACCCCGCCAGCCTGGGCCCCCGCACCCACGGCAAGACCAACATCGGCTGCATCTTCACCGGCAAGAAGGACGGCAAGGAGAAGACTTACTACATCTACAACGTCTGCGACCACCAGGAGTGCTACCAGGAGGTGGCCAGCCAGGCCATCAGCTACACCACCGGCGTGCCCGCCATGTGCGGCGCTCTCATGCTGCTGACTGGCAAGTGGAACAAGATCGGCGTGCACACCGTGGAGGAGTTCGATCCCGATCCCTTCCTGGACGCTCTGGACCAGTACGGCCTGCCCCGCCGGGAGAACCACAACCCGGTGCTGGTGGACTAAATGGAGTATCTGACTCTGGGCCATCCCCCTTTCCAGGGGCTGGCCCCCTACCAGATCGGCGCATTGTTTGGCAGCCTGCCCACCCCCGCCTATGTCATCGACCAGGCCCGGCTGGAGCAAAACGGCCAGGTTTTGGCCGCCCTGGCCCAGCGCACAGGCTGTCACATCCTGCTGGCTCAGAAGGCCTTTTCCAACTACGACTTCTACCCCCTCCTCTCCCAGTACCTGGCGGGCACCGAGGCCAGCGGCCTCTATGAGGCCCGGCTGGGCTTCGAGGAGATGGGGGGCAAGGAGGTCCACGTGTTCTGCGCCGGGTACCGGGAGGACGAGTTTGGCGAGCTGCTGCGCTACGCCGACCACATCGTGTTCAACTCCATCCACCAGCTGAAAACCCTGGGCCCCCGGGCCAAGGAGGCGGGGAAGAGTGTGGGGCTGCGCATCAATCCCCAGTGCTCCACCCAGGAGGGGCACGCCATCTACGACCCCTGCGCCCCCGGCAGCCGCATGGGGGTGACCCGGGAGGTATGGAACGCCCAGATGGACGCCCACACCCTGGAGCTGCTGGACGGGCTGCACTTCCACACCCTGTGCGAGCAAAACGCCGACGACCTGGCCACCACCCTGGAGGCGGTGGAGGAGAAATTCGGGGACGTGCTGCCCGGCATGAAGTGGCTGAACATGGGGGGCGGGCACCACATCACCCGCCCCGACTACCAGATGGACACCCTGGAGGGGTGCATCCGCCACGCCCAGGACACCTGGGGGGTGGAGGTGTACCTGGAGCCGGGGGAGGCGGTGGCCCTCAACGCCGGGTATCTGGTGAGCCGGGTGGTGGACCTGGTGGAAAACGCCGGGGTGCACATCGCCATTCTGGACGTCAGCGCCGCCTGCCACATGCCCGACGTGCTGGAGATGCCCTACCAGCCCCCCATTCTCCACGCCGTGGCCCAGCCCGGCGGGGCGCACACCTACCGCCTGGCAGGCCCCACCTGTCTGGCCGGGGACGTGGTGGGGGACTACTCCTTCGCCCAGCCCCTGAACCGGGGGGACCTGGTGGTGTTTGGGGACATGGCCATCTACACCACCTGCAAAAACAACACCTTCAACGGCATGCCCCTGCCCGACCTCTGGCGGCTGGACCCCCAGGGCGGGCTGGAGCAGCTGACCCAGTTCGGATATCACAACTTCAAGGCCCGGTTGGGCCGATAAGGCAAAGCAGCACCCCCTTGGAGCGGGAAACCCGCTCCAAGGGGGTGCTTTGTTTGTGGGAGACCGGAAAACCTCTCCGTCACAGCTGGCGCTGTGCCACCTCTCCCAAAGGGAGAGGTGAGGGGTTGTCCGTCTAACCGCCCCTGTTTCAGGCTTGCCAGCCTGGCAGGGACGCTCCGCTGGGGTAACTTTCTGACTGGGCAGAAAGTTACCAAAGACCCACCAAAGGCGGGGCCTTCCCCCGCCTTGTGGAATCCACCCCGCGGTACTGGGTGGAAGGTGCATCGTTCTCGGTTCGGCCCTTAGTCTGGTAGGGTCACATAGATGGCGTTGCATTCTATGGGTTATATCTGCTCCTCTGTTGGTGCCAGCTTCTACCCCCAGGGCCTTACCCTGGCCAGCAACTGTTCCCAGTTGCCGGGGGCCGGGCGCAAAAAGCCCCTGAACATTGCCGAATTTCTTGCGTTGTTGGGTGTAGGGGAGGGGCTTGCCCCTCCCGAATCCCCCAGGGCAATACAAGGGAACCAACGGGCCGGGCAAGCCACGGCCCTTACCGCAGCGCAACAGGATGGTGCAGCAAAACCCCCGGCGGCGGGAACGCCGCTTGGCCAGGGTAGGCCCGGACGTGGAAACCGCCCATCTATAGGGCCAGCTGCCCAAGGTGGCCTGGTGTGGTGGCACAAACAGGGGCCACAGCAAGGGTGACGGGCCGACTATAGCCTTGACGCAGGTTCAGCCTCGTACCCCAGGGAGGTACCTAGGGGGGAACGCCCTAGGCGGGTTTTGGTGACTTTTGCCCGAACAAAAGTCACCCCCAGCGGGGAGCGTCCCAACCGGGCTGGCAAGCCGGAACCCTGGGTGGTTAGAGCCCCGGTTCACGCCGGGCCACTCCCTGAGGGAGACTTTGGGCCTGGAATAGCCCGGAACATTGCCGAATTTCTTGGGCCGCTGGGGTAGGGGCCGTGGCTTGCCCGGCCCGCTGTATCCTTACCCCAGCGCTCACAGGGGCGTCCGCCTGTCACTGACACATAATAGATAGTCAATGCTGGTGTGATAAAATTTTGCCAATTGAATGAGGACCCGGGTGGGAATGTCGTTTTCTCCCGTCTCATATTTGGAGTACCCCGTCTGAGACATGCCCAGAAACTTTGCCACCTGGGTTTGGGTCAAATCGGCATCCTCCCGCAAATCTCGCAATCGGTTCATCACACATCACCTCTTGCAGAGTATGGCATAACCTGAAACAGAGTATTGACTTCTAACCTGTTTCAGGTTAAATTGAAGGCGGAGGATGCATGAAAAAACGCCCCCTGGAGGGGGATAATCCCTCTGGGGGCGTGGGCAAATCATGTACCTGTATGTTCCTGGTTGGACGATGCCGCCTCTTTCTCCTTTTTCAACTGCTCAATGCCAATGCGAATGAGCTCCAACGTGGCGGCAGAACGGCTGGGATATCGATTTTCAAAGCGAAAATCGTCAATTTCCTTTAAAAGTTCCTCGTCCACAATGACGGTGTAGCGTGGTTTTTGCGTGGGCACTCATACCACCTCCTCACAGTTCATATTATGCGCAGGTTCATAGGTTCTGTCAAGCGGAACCTTTTTGCCAAAAAGTGCTTGACGGGTTCTGAACCTATGAACTATAATGCAGATAGGTTCAGACGTTCAGATGTTCTGACAGGAAGGAGGTATGTTGCATGACCAGCGACTTCAAGCGAATCTCCTTTGCGGTAACGCCCGAGCTGGAAAAATCCCTGGACCACATGAAACAGGAGTTTTTCTATAATGAAACCCATTCCCACATGATACGGGAGTTGCTGTCCGCTGGAATACGGGCCGTCAGCGGGGAGACTGTATGCAACAAAGAGCAGGCGTAACGCCATTTCCCCCAGCATCCACCGGAGAAATTCCTCGCCTTCCCCTCCCACAGCATCGTTCGCCGTCCATATGATGAGAGAAACGGAGTGAAAGCAATGAAAAAGAAAATCCTAAGCGTTTTATTGTCCTTGTGCTTACTGATAGGGCTGTTCCCTGCGGTGGCCCTGGCCAATGGGGACAATGAAGGGTCGCAGACACCGGCTCAGGCCGAGGATACGTTGTCCCAGAGAGAAATTTATCCTGCTGACAAATCCATCCTGATGGATTTGGTGGGGAAGGCGACAGACTTGGATGTGACGGGCTACACCCCGGAGTCGGTGGACGCCTTTTATGCTGCTCTGGAACATGCCTGTGAAATCCTCAATACCCCCCTTACCTTCAATGAGCAGCATATTGTGGACAATGCTGTGGTGCAGCTGGTAGATGCCATGGATGGCCTGGTAGCCATTCCAGAGGACAAGGTAGTGGTCATCGTTGCTGGTGACAAGGTGGAAGCTACCGTGGGCGAAGTTACCATTGTGATGGAAAATGCAGGCGCCGCTTTTGAGGTGAACACTGCAATCACCGTGGAGCACATTACCTGGGGTGAGATCTACGACCGAGTAGAAGAGGCGCTGAAAGATTTGAATATCGACATGGAGGATGTGTCTGTTTTTGAGTTTGGTGCTGCCTGGAATGGTGCGGCTGTACAGCCTAACGTGCCTGTCATGGTGACCTTCCAAATTCCCAAGGGTATGGACCCTGACGAGGTAAAGCTGTACTATGTGTCGGAGAGTGGACATAGGGAGGAAATTCCTATTGTTGTGGACAAAGAGTCCAACACCGCCACCGCCTACCTCACCCACTTTAGTACCTATGTGCTGGTGGAGGTGAAGCCCGATGAGACCCCCGACAAAACCCAGCTCCAGTGGCTGATGGACCAGGCAACGGACATGGTGGAGCATCAGGAGCTGTACGTCCCCACCCACTGGGATGCCCTGCTCACTGCCCTGGACGCCGCTCAGAGCGTGTACGAGGACCCGGCTGCCACAGAGCAAGAGGTGGAGGAGGCCGCCCAGGCGCTGCTCCAGGCCATTCTGGTCCAGCGATTCAAGGCGGACAAGTCCATCCTGGAGGACCTGGTCAACCGGGCTCAGGCCGTGGATTTGACGGGCTGCACCCAGCAGCAGGCGGAGGCCTTCCGTGGGGCTCTGGCTCAGGCCCAGGCCGTCCTGGCAGATGACACCCTGAGCACCGACGACCAGGCCGTGGTGGATGCGGCGGTGGCCGCCCTGTCCGCCGCCTTGGAGGATGTGACCGCCGACACCCAGCCGGAGGCCTCCGACAAGCCCGAGGCCTCTAAGGACCCGGAAGCCACGCAACAGCCGGAGAGCGTGCCCCCCACCGGGGACCACGCCCCGCTCATGGCCTACCTGGGTATTCTGACCCTTTCTGCCGCTGCCCTGCTGATTCTGGCCCAAAACAAGCGCAAAGCGTAACGAAAACCAGACCGCACCCCTGGAGCAAATCCTGCTCCAGGGGTGCTGCTATTTGCCCGGAAAGGCCTCAAACATCGCCACTCCTTGTAGCCCTCTCCGTCACAGCTGGCGCTGTGCCACCTCTCCCAAAGGGAGAGGCAAGGCGGGGTGCCGTACGCTGAAAAGGCTTTAAACAGTTCCACTTTCCCTGGTTTTTCGGCCGTAGGGGAGGGACTTGCCCCTCCCGAATCCTCCAGAGCAATGCCAGGGAGCCAACGGGCCGGGCAAGCCACGGCCCCTACCACAGCACACCACAGGAAGGGACGCAAAGCCGGGAGCAGGCCCCCCTCCCTCTTGCCTTTTCCAGGTGGAATCTGATATAATAGTCTGTCTTATCATGGGCAAATATCGCCCATCCTCCCACGGGGAGATGGGCCTGCGTATGGGATGTGAGGCAGATGGACAACATCATCTTAATTGGAATGCCCGGTTCGGGAAAGAGCAGCGTGGGCGTGGTCCTGGCCAAGACCCTGGGCTACGACTTTCTGGACGTGGATTTGCTCCTTCAGCAGCAGCAGGGGGCACTGCTGCAAGAGCTGTTGGATGAAAAGGGTGTGGAGTGGTTTCTGGACGCGGAGGCGGACACCATCGCCTCGGTGCACTGTTCCCACACCGTCATCGCCCCCGGCGGCAGCTGCATCTGCCGGGAGCGGGCCATCGAACACATGCGCAGTTTGGGTACCGTGGTCTATTTGCAGCTGACGCTGGAGGAAGTGGAAGGGCGCATCCACAACATGGCCACCCGGGGCATTGCCCTCCAGCCCGGCCAGACTTTGGCCGACGTCTACGCCTACCGTACCCCGCTCTATGAAGCTTGCGCCCATCTCACCGTCCCCGTGCACAACCAGAGCCTGGCGGAGACGGTGGTATCCGTGCAACAGGCTTTGACGCAATACAAGTAAAGGAACGATCACATGAATTTCAAACAACTGGGTCTTTGTGACCCCATCTTGAAGGCCCTGGCAGAGCAGGAGTACACCGCCCCCACTCCCATCCAGCAAGGGGCCATTCCCCCCGCCCTGGAGGGCCGGGACGTGCTGGGCTGCGCCCAGACGGGCACCGGCAAGACCTGCGCCTTTTCCGCCCCCATTTTGCAGCGTCTGTCCAAGAAGGTCCCCAACCCCCGGGTCATCCGGGCCCTGATCCTCACCCCCACCCGGGAGCTGGCCATCCAGATCCAGGACTCCCTGGTGGCCTACGGCAAGCACCTGCCCCTGAGAAGCGCCGTCATCTTCGGCGGCGTGGGCCAGCAGCCCCAGGTGGATCAAATCAAAAAGGGTCTGGACATCCTGGTGGCCACCCCGGGCCGCCTCTTAGACCTCCACGGCCAGGGCCTGCTGGATTTGAGCCACATTGAGATGTTCGTCCTGGATGAAGCCGACCGGATGCTGGACATGGGCTTTATCCACGACGTGCGCCGGGTGCTCAAGCTGCTGCCCCGCAAAAAGCAGACCCTCTTCTTCTCCGCCACCATGCCCCCCGAGGTCATGGAGCTGGTCAACGCCCTGCTCCACGACTACGCCCGGGTAGCTGTGGACCCGGTGTCCTCCCCGGTGGAGGTCATCGGCCAAAAGCTGTTCTACGTGGACAAGAACAACAAGACCAAGCTGCTGTGCCACTTAATTCAGAAGTGGGACATTCCCGCCGCCCTGGTGTTCTCCCGCACCAAGCACGGGGCCAACCGCATCGCCCGGGACCTCAACGCCCAGGGCATCACCGCCGCCGCCATCCACGGCAACAAGAGCCAGACCGCCCGGGTCCAGGCCCTCAACGACTTTAAGGCGGGGCGGGTACGGGTGCTGGTGGCCACCGACATCGCCGCCCGGGGCATTGACATCGACGAGCTGTCCTGGGTGTTCAACTACAACCTCCCCGACGTGCCCGAGACCTATGTCCACCGCATTGGCCGCACCGGACGGGCCGGCCACTCCGGCACCGCCATCTCCTTCTGCCAGTTTGACGAGAAGGCCGAGCTGAAAGCCATTGAGAAGCTGCTGGGCCGCTCCATCCCCGTGGTGGAGGACCACCCCTTCCCCATGGTGAATCTGGAGGCCCCCAAGCGGGACAAGAATGGCCGCATCATCAACGCCGAGGACGCCGAGGCCCGTCAGGCCGCCCGGGACCGCCGCCGTCAGCGGCAGGAGGAGGCCCAGGCCCAGAAGGCAGAGAAGGCCGCCAAAGCGGAGCAGGCACCCAAGCCGGAGAAGCCCGCCAAGGCCGACAAGCCCAAGCAGGAAAAGCCTCGGAAGGAGAAGCCTCGCCGGGAGAAGGCCCCTCAGCCTGCCCCCGCTCCCGCTCCCATCCCCGAGGAGCCCCACCACCACAAGCGTGGCGTGCGCCAGGGCAAGCTATCCGACACCCTGCCCCAGCAGCCCGCCATGCCCGAGACCGACTTCTACAAGCCCAATCCCCTGGATTCGGACGTGATTATGGACGCCACCGCCCGGCTGCTGGCCCCTCGCCGTCCCGTCCAGCCGCCCCGCAGCGAGAAGCCGCAGCGGGAGCGCAAGGGCCGGAAGGAGCAGCCTCCCAAGCCGGAGAAACCCAAACAGGAGAAACCCCGGAAGGAGCAGCCCAAGCAGGAAAAGCTCAAGAAGGAGCCCCAGCCTCCCAAAGCCCAGGAGGGCAAGGGCGGCAAGAAGCACAAGGGGGAGAAACCCTCCATTCTGCCCCCCTCTCTGTCCGGCAAGCGCCGCCGCTCCCGGGGCAACGATCGGCCCCGCCCCATCGAGTCGGCCCCTCGCTCCAACCGCCAGAAGGACTCCACCGAGCACCGCAGCCTGATGCGGCCCTACTACCTCCACGATGAAGATTAAAAAACCGCTGCGGGCCCTGGGCGCTGCCCTGGGAGTCACGGCATGTATTTTAGGGGGCGCCGCCTTCCTCAACTGGCAGTTTTGGGGGCTGGAGGTGACCCACACCCAGGTGCCTGTCTCCGGCCTGCCCCAGGGCTTTGAGGGGATGCGGGTGGTGCACCTGTCCGACCTCCACGGCCACCAGTACGGGGAGGGACACCGGGACCTGCTGGAGCAGATTGCCGCCCAGAGCCCGGAGCTCATCGCCCTCACCGGGGACATCATCGACCAGGCCAGCCAGCGGGGTATGCTCCCCGCCCTGGCCCGGGGCCTGTCCGCCATCGCCCCCACCTACTTCGTCACCGGAAACCACGAGTGGGCGGTGGGAGACATCCGCCAGACCAAGGAGCTGTTAGCCGAAAACGGGGTGACGGTGCTGTCCAACCAGTACGTGGTGCTGGAGCGGAATGGGGACCAGGTGGTGCTGGCCGGGGTGGACGACGCCAACGGCTACGCCGACCAGAAGACCCCCCAGGAGCTGTATGAGGAGATTGGGCAGGCCCACCCGGGTCTGTGTACCCTGCTCCTGGCCCACCGCAACAACTACTTTGACCGATACGCCGCCTGTGGCTACGCCCTGGTGCTGTCCGGCCACGCCCACGGCGGGCTGGTGCGCCTGCCCTTCACCGACGGGGTGTTTGGCTCGGGCGGGGACCTCTTCCCCACCTGGACCGCCGGGGTGTACACCCTGGGAGAGAGCACCCTGTATGCCACCCGAGGGCTGGGCAATAACACCACCCCCATCCCGGGATTTCGGATATTTAATCGGCCGGAAATTTCGGTATTGGAGCTAGTGGCCCAATAAGCGCCACACCCCTGGCCCTTCGGGAGAGGGCCTGACCTTCTGCCACATTTCAGGCGCATACCTGCGTCCTTGGCAGGGACGCTCCGCTGGGCCCGATTTCTCAGCGATGAGAAATCGGGGAAAGAATCGCCAAAGGCGGGGCCTTCCCCCGCCTTGTGGAATCCACCCCGCGGTACTGGTAGGGGTGTGCATCCTCCTCTTTCCGGCCCTTGGCTTGGTGGGGTCACATAGATGGCTTGCCCTTCTACGGTTTGCACCTACTCCTCTGCTGGGGTATTCTTCTACTTCCAGGGCCTTACCCTGGTGTGCAACTGTTTCCAGTTGCCGACTGCCTGGCTCCCAGCGGCGGGAACGCCGCTTCTCTAGAGTAGGCCCGGATATGGAAACCGCCACGCCATAGGGCCAGCTGCCCAAGGGGGCCTGGTGTGGTGGCACAAATAGGAGCCACAGCAAGACAGACGGGCCGAACCCAGACTTGACGCACACCCAGCCTGGTACCCCAAGGGGGGTACCTAGGGGGGAACGCCCTAGGCGGGTTTTGGTTCCTTTTGCCCGAACAAAAGGAACCCCCAGCGGGAAGCGTCCCCGCCAGGCTGGCAAGCCAGCGACTGTGCGGTTAGACGGTCCATCCCTCCGCCCCGGCTCACGCCGGGCCACCTCCCTCCCTGAGGGAGGCTTTGGGCCGGGCAAGCCACGGCCCCTACCACAGCACCACAGGGCGTGCGTCAAAGAACAGGCAGCACCCTCTCCGTCAGCCCTGATGGGCTGCCACCTCTCCCAGAGGGAGAGGCAAGCAAATATAGACACAAAAGGACTTGTTTTCATGGCCTATCAAGCAGGACAATTTGACATTGCCGTCATCGGGGCGGGCCACGCCGGTATCGAGGCGGCCTTGGCCGCCTCCCGGCTGGGTCTGCGCACCCTGTGCTTCACCATCAACCTGGACGCCGTGGGCAACATGCCCTGTAACCCCGCCATCGGCGGCACGGGCAAGGGCCACCTGGTGCGGGAAATTGACGCCCTGGGTGGCGAGATGGCCAAAGCCGCCGACGCCGCCTGCATCCAGTACCGGATGCTCAACCGGGGCAAAGGCCCCGCCGTGTGGTCTCTGCGGGCCCAGGCAGACCGCAGACGGTACCAGGAGGTGTGCAAGCACACCCTGGAGCTCCAGCCCAACCTGTGGGTGAAACAGGGGGAAATTGTGGACATTCTCACCGACGAGGCGGGGGCGGTGTCCGCCGTGGTCACCGAGACCGGGGCCACCTACCAGGTGAAAGCCGCCATCATCGCCAGCGGCACCTACTTGAAGGGCCGCACCATTGTGGGCCCTGTGGTGCGGGACTCCGGCCCCGACGGCATGGCCGCCGCCCAGTCCCTGTCCACCTGTCTGGAGCGGCTGGGCCTGCGCCTGCGCCGCTTTAAGACGGGCACACCCCCCAGAGTCCACCGCCGCAGCGTGGACTTCTCCCCCATGGAGCTGCAAGAGGGGGACCAAGAGGTGGTGCCCTTCTCCTTCTCCACCCAGGAGCCGCCCCAAAACCAGGCGGTGTGCTACCTCACCTACACCAACGAGCACACCCACGACATCATCCGTCAAAACTGGGACCAATCCCCCCTGTACGACGGCACCATCGAGGGGGTGGGGCCCCGGTACTGCCCCTCCATTGAGACCAAAGTGGAGCGATTCCCCGACAAGCCCCGCCACCAGCTGTTCATTGAGCCCATGGGGCTGAACACCGAGGAGCTGTACATCCAGGGCTTTTCCTCCTCCCTGCCCGAGGAGGTGCAGGTCCAAATGCTCCACACCATTCCGGGGCTGGAAGAGGCGGAGATGACCCGCCCCGCCTACGCCATCGAGTATGACTGCGTAGACCCCACTCAGCTGCTGCCCACCCTGGAGTTTAAGGGGGTGCCGGGGCTGTACGGGGCCGGGCAGTTCAACGGCTCCTCCGGCTACGAGGAGGCCGCCGCCCAGGGCTTGATTGCAGGCATCAACGCCGCTTTGAAGCTGAAAGGCGAGCCGCCCCTCATCCTCTCCCGGGGAGACGGGTACATCGGGGTCTTGATTGACGACCTGGTGACCAAGGGCACCGACGAGCCCTACCGCATGATGACCTCCCGCACCGAGTACCGCCTCATCCACCGCCAGGACAACGCCGACCAGCGGCTGTGCCACCTGGGATACCGGGTGGGGCTGGTGAGTGAGGAGCGGATGCGGGCGGTGGAGGCGAAATACGCCGCCGTAGAGCGGGAGGCCAAGCGGCTTGAGCACACCGGAGCCGCCCCCTCCCCCCAGCTGGATGAGATGCTGGCCGCCCGGGACGAGCCCCCCTGCCCCCACGGGGCACGGCTGGCGGACCTGCTGCGCCGTCCACGGGTGACGTACACCGATCTCACCCCCTTCGACCCGGACCGCCCGAAGATTTCCACAGAAGTGGCGCAGCAAGTGGAAATCTCGGTGAAGTACCAGGGGTACATTGAGCGGCAGAAGCGGCAGGTGGCCGAGATGGCCAAGCTGGAGAGCCGGGCCATTCCCCACAATACCGACTACAACGCCATTCAGGGCCTGCGGCTGGAGGCCCGGCAAAAGCTGAGCGACATTCAGCCCTTGAACCTGGGCCAGGCGGGGCGCATCAGCGGGGTGAGCCCGGCGGACCTGGCCGCTCTGATGATCTGGCTGGACCGGGGCCACAACCCGTCAAACTGAGAAAAGAGGCTGGTACCATGAGACGATTTTTAGCCATCATTCTGTGTAAATTCATGCGCCTGGTGGGCAAACTGCTGGGCCGGGGCTCCTCCCTGCCCGGACAGTTCGCCTTGAAGGTGTGTCCCGACGTGCTGAGTCGGGTGAAGCTGCCCCCCTACGTCATCGCCGTCACCGGGTCCAACGGCAAGACCTCCACCGTGGAGATGATCGCCGCCATTTTGAAGGCCGCCGGGAAAAACGTGGTGTACAACGCCGAGGGCTCCAATCAGATCGAGGGTGTCACCACCCTCATCCTGTCCCAGTGCGACCTGGGGGGCCGGGTGCGGGGAGACGTGCTCCTCTTAGAGAGCGACGAGCGGTACGCCCGCCACACCTTCCACTGGTTCCACCCCACCCACTTCGTCATCACCAACCTCTACCGGGATCAGCTCACCCGCAACGGACACCCCCAGTGGGTGTATGACGCCATTCTCCCCGCCATTCACCCCTCCACCACCCTGGTGCTCAACGCCGACGACCCCCAGGTGGCCTGCTTTGCCCACCAGGGCAACCCGGTGAAGTGGTTCGGGCTGGAGGCCTGGCCCGGGGCCACAAAAGAGCACCACGGCATGTACCACGACGGGGCCTTCTGCCCGCTGTGCGGCGCGCCCATGGAGTACGAGCTGTACCACTACAACCACATTGGCCACTATCGCTGCACCCAGTGTGACCACCACCGGCCCCACCCCGACTTTGCGGTGACCAGCCTGGACCTGGAGGCGGGACAGCTGGTGCTGGACGGGGACACCCCCATTCAGCTGGCCTTCCGCTCCATCTACAACGTGTACAACATCCTGGCCGCCTGGTCCGCCTGCCGCATGATCGGGGTGGACAAGGCCACTGCCGCCGGGGTCATCAACAACTACATCCTGAAAAACGGGCGCATGGTGCGCTTTACCCTGGGCCAGCACCACGGCACCCTGCTGACCAGCAAGCACGAGAATTCCGTGGCCTACGACACCAACCTGCGGTACATCCGGGACACCAAGACCCCCTGTTCCGTGCTGGTGGTGGTGGACGCCATCTCCCGAAAGTATTTCACCGGGGAAACCAGCTGGCTGTGGGACATTGACTTCGACCTGCTCGCCGCCCCTCACGTGCAGCGGGTGGTGCTCTCCGGCCGCTACGTCAACGACCTGGCTCTGCGCTTTGCCTGCTCCGCCGTGCCCCAGGACAAGGTGGTGCTGGAGGCCAGCATCCCCCAGGCCGTGGAGTACCTGGAGGGCAGCGGCAATGAGGATGTGTACGTGGTCACCTGCTTCTCCGACCGGGACAAGGTGTTGGACCGGGTGGAGATTGAGGAAAAGTAAGGGGTGAAAGACATGAAACTGCAATTTGTGCATCTGTGTCCCCAGCGCATGAGCCTGTACGGGGAGTACGCCAATCTGGTGGTGCTCCAGCGCATGGCGGAGGCGCTGGGCCACGAGGTGGAGGTGGTGGCCGGGGAGAACCCCGACCTCTCCAACGCCCACCTCATCTACATGGGCTGCGGCACCGAGCAGGCCCAGAAATTCGCTCTGGAGGGGCTGCGTCCCCAGGTGGAGGACCTGAAAGGGGCCCTGGACCGAGGGGCGGTGGTGCTGTTCACCGGAAACGCCATGGAAATCCTGGGCCAGTCCATCACGGACACCCAGGGCAAGGTGTGGCAGGGGTTGGGTCTGGCAGACTTCACCACCATTGAGACCCGCCAGCGCACCCCCCACGACGTGATTGCCAACACCCCGCCGGGACATTCTCCGGTGGTGGGCTTTCTAAACAAGTGCTCTCTCACCGCCGGGGTGTCCACCCCCCTCTTTGAGAGCCTGGAGATGGGCTTCGGCAATGACTGCCAGCGGGGCCCTGAGGGGTACATCCGCGGCAATCTGATGGCCACCCACCTCACCGGCCCGGTGCTGGTGAAGAATCCCGCCCTGGCCCACGAGGTGCTGCGGCGGGTGCTGACCTGTGCCGGGGCAGAGGTGCCCCAGACCCTGCCGGTGCTCCCCCACCAGCAGGAGGCCTATGACGTGACCTTGCGGGAACTACGCAGCAAAGGAGAGAACGCAGGATGAGCGAGCGCTGGTTGGAAGTGACCCTCCCCGTCCCCGCCAAGGTCATCGACCAGGTGTGCGACACCCTCACCGGCAATGGCATGACCGGGCTGGTGGTGGAGGAAGAGGGCGAATTTCTCAAGTTTTTGGAGCAAAACCGCCAATATTGGGACTATGTAGACGAGGATTTGGCCCGCCACATGAAGGGGGCCAGCCGGGTGAAGTTCTATGTCCCCGACTCGGAGGAGGGCGAGGCCCAGATGAGAGCCGCCCTCCGGGGTCTGGAGCAGTACGAGCCCCAGACCGTCTCCCTGCGGGAGGAGGACTGGGCCACCTCCTGGCAGAAGTACTATCAGCCCATCCCGGTGGGGGAGCGGGTGTACATCGTCCCCGAGTGGATGAAGGGCCAGCCCATCCCCGACGGCCGGGTGCCCCTGTACTTAAACCCCGGCCTCACCTTCGGAACCGGCTCCCACCCCACCACCCAGCTGTGCCTGGAGCTGATGGAGCAGCACATCCACGGCGGCGAGAAGCTGCTGGACTTGGGCTGTGGCTCCGGCATTCTGGCCATTGCCGCCCTGGGTCTGGGGGCGGAGCACGCCGTGGGGGTGGACATTGACCCCAAGGCGGTGGATGTGGCCTATGAAAACGCCGCCATGAACGGCATCGGGAAAGACCGCCTCACCGTGCTGGCGGGCAATGTGCTCTCAGACCAGAAGTTTGGCGACCAGCTGCGCCCGGGGCAGAACCAGGTGGTGCTGGCCAACATCGTGGCGGACGTCATCATCCCCCTGTCCGCCGTGGCCCATCGGTTTTTGACCCCCGACGGAGTGTTCCTGTGCTCGGGCATCATTGACTCCCGGGCGGAGGAAGTAGCCCAGGCCCTGGAGCAAAACGGCTGGACCATTACCCGCAAGCTGGAGCGGAAGGGCTGGTTTGCCTACGAGGCCAGAAGATAAGAAAAAAGCGGAGAACTTGCCGAACAAGGTTGCAAGTTCTCCGCTTTTTCCACGTTTGTTGTGTGTGTCGTTGCCCTATTTTTGGACAATAAAAAGAAGTAACCGCCTCGCTCCCCAGCACGCGGTTACTTCTACGTAATCACCGGGGGACAGCCGTCACCGGTGGCACCCCTTTTCTATCTTCGAGTATACCCCGGAAACCGTGTCCTGTCAAGGTGAAATAGAATCATCCTTTTAAGTGAAATTTTCCCTCCAGAAAATGGCGGTATTCCGGGTGGTCCTGGGCGTTTTCGTACTCCTCCCGGATGGTCCGGCGGTTCCAGGCTTGAAATTCTGGTGACAGCTGCTCATAGCGCAAGATGGAAATGAGCCCCTCCCGCTCCGCCTGCAAAATGGCCTCCAGGGCATCGGGAACAAACTCGCAGGTCGCCACCGGGACGGGGATGTCAGACACGGCGGCGTCTGGAATCTCCAGGGGGAAGTCGCAGGGCTCCAGCGTCTCCACCCCATAGATGTACCCGGATACCCCCTGGTAGGTGTCCACCAGGGCGTTGGGGTAGTATTCCTGGAATTGCAGCCGCCCCTGCTGGTCAAAGCCGTAAGGGCCCCACTTCTGCCAGGGGCCGTGGTATGCAAAGCCCGTCTCCCGACAATACTTTTCAATGGCGTTGCTCAGGTACACCAGCACATTTTCCCGCCTTTTGGAGAAGTAAATAAGGGGAACGTGGTGGTTGGACACTCGGGGTTGAAGCACGTCAATGCCTGGGGTCTGGGAGGCGTGGTAGAACATGGGGTCTCTCCTTTCTTGCAGTGCGCAAACCGGGCTACGGCCTGGTTGAAGTTCTCTGTCTCCATTGTATGGTGGTTTTTCCGAAAAAACAAGGAGGATTTTGTATACCACCACACCACAAAAACAGTTGACAAACCCCAGCCAACTGGATAAGATATAGAGGTTAAATGCGTGGAACAGGACGAGTACCCATCTGTCCCCCACCAGAGAGCCGCTCACTTGGGTGGAAGAGCGGCAGGGCGGGCCTTGGGGAATATCACCTGGGAGCTGCAAACCCAACGGGCAGGTTTTTGCCCCAGTAGGCTTTGCCGGGTTGGTCTCCGTTATTGGGACCCGTCGAGGGGTCTGTGCGTGGCACAGGCAACGAGAGTGGTACCGCAGAGGTTATTCACACCTTTGTCTCTCATTTCAGAGGGACAAAGGTGTTTTTTGTCCCCAAAAACTCAAACACAGGAGGAATCCCACCATGGATTACAACAAGACCGTACACCTCCCCCAGACCGACTTCCCCATGCGGGCGGGCCTGCCCAAGCGGGAGCCTGAGCTGCTCAATGGCAAGTGGGAGGTGGAGACCTATCACAAGCTGATGAAGAAGAACGAGGGCAAGCCCAAGTTTGTCCTCCACGACGGCCCTCCCTACGCCAACGGCCACATCCACATCGGCACCGCCCTGAACAAGATTCTCAAGGACATCATCATCCGCTACAAGAACATGACCGGCTTCCAGGCCCCCTACGTCCCCGGCTGGGACACCCACGGCCTGCCCATCGAGTCCGCCATCTTGAAGGACAAGAAGATCAAGCGGGACGAGCTCACCGACTCCGAGTTCCGGGACAAGTGCCGGGACTTCGCTTTGAACTTCGTGGACATCCAGCGCAGCGAGTTCCAGCGCCTGGGCGTCATCGGCGACTGGGAGAACCCCTACCTCACCCTCAAGCCCGAGTTTGAGGCCAAGCAGGTGGAGATTTTCGGCAAGATGGCCGAGAAGGGCTACATCTATAAGGGCATGAAGCCCGTGTACTGGTGCCCCCACGACCAGACCGCTCTGGCCGAGGCCGAGATCGAGTACGCCGACGACCCCTGCACCACCATCTTCGTGAAGTTCCCCGTGAAGGATGACCAGGGCAAGCTTTCTGGCGTCACCGACCTGAGCAAGACCTACTTCGTCATCTGGACCACCACCCCCTGGACCATCCCCGGCAACTACGCCATTTCCGTCAACCCCGACTTTGACTATGTGCTGCTGCAGGCCCCCAACGGCGAGGTGTATATCCTGGCTGAGGGTCTGGTGGAGTCCGTGTGCAAGGCCGCTGGCCTGGATCAGGCCGCCTGCACCGTGCTGGCCACCTTCAAGGGCAGCGACTTCGAGCTGATGACCGCCAAGCACCCCCTGTTCGACCGGGAGAGTGTCATCCTCTGCGGCGACCACGTCACCCTGGACGCCGGTACCGGCTGCGTTCACACCGCCCCCGGCTTCGGCGCCGACGACTTTAACATCTGCAAGGCCTACGACGATGCGGGCAAGACCCACATCGGCACCCCTGTGCCCGTCAACGCCAAGGGCGTCATGACCGACGAGCGGTACAACGGCCAGTTCTACGCCAAGGGCAACGACCTGGTGGTGGCCGACCTGGAGGCCGAGGGCTTCCTGCTGGCCAAGGAGAACATCGTCCACTCCTACCCCCACTGCTGGCGCTGCAAGAACCCCATCATCTACCGTGCCACCGAGCAGTGGTTCTGCTCCGTGGACGCCATCAAGGACACCGCTGTAAAGAGCTGCGACAACATCTCCTGGCACCCCTCCTGGGGCAAGGACCGCATGACCTCCATGATCAGCGAGCGCAACGACTGGTGCATCTCCCGTCAGCGCAAGTGGGGCGTGCCCATCCCCATCTTCTACTGCGACCAGTGCGGGGCCGACATTGTCACCCCCGAGACCATCCAGCGTGTCTCCGAGCTGTTCCGGGAGCACGGGTCGAATGTCTGGTTTGAAAAGACCGCCGACGAGCTGGTGGAAGGTCTGGGCCTGAAGTGCCCCCACTGCGGTGGCGTCCACTTCTCCAAGGAGTCCGACATCATGGACGTGTGGTTCGACTCCGGCTCCACCCACGCCGCTGTGCTGGACGAGCGTTCCGAGCTGACCTTCCCCGCCGACGTGTATCTGGAGGGCGGCGACCAGTACCGTGGTTGGTTCCAGTCCTCCATGCTCACCTCCATCGCCGCCAAGGGCGTGGCCCCCTACAAGCAGATCATCACCCACGGCTGGACCGTGGACGGCGAGGGCAAGGCCATGCACAAGTCTCTGGGCAATGCCGTGTCCCCCGACGAGGTGATCAAGGACTACGGCGCTGACATGCTGCGTCTGTGGGTGGCCTCCGCCGACTACACCCAGGACATGCGCATCTCCCCCGAGATTCTCAAGCAGCTGTCCCAGGCCTACCTGAAGATCCGCAACACCGCCCGCTACATGCTGGGCAACCTGGCCGGCTTCGACCCCAACGCCCCTGTGGCCGTGGCCGACATGATGGAGCTGGACCGCTGGGCCGTGCACCAGTTCAACAACCTGGTGGCCGCCTGCCGCGGGGCCTATGAGCGCTACGAGTTCCACGCCGCCTACCGTGCCATCTACAACTTCTGCGTGGTGGAGATGTCCAACTTCTACCTGGATATCATCAAGGACCGCCTGTACTGTGGCGATGAGGCGGGCCGCCGCTCCGCTCAGACCGCCCTGTATATCATCGTGGACGGTATGACCCGGCTGCTGGCCCCCATCCTGGCCTTCACCAGCCAGGAGATTTGGGCCGCCATGCCCCACGCCGACAGCGACGACACCGAGTGCGTGCTGTTCAACGACATTCCCGCGGTCAATCCCGCCTACGCCATGACCGAGGCCGAGGACGAGAAGTGGAACCGCATCATCGCCCTGCGGGACGACGTGAACAAGGCTCTGGAGATCGCAAGAAGCGAGCAGGGCATTAAGAAGAGCACCGACGCCGCTCTGTCCCTCACCTTCACCGCTGCCGCCTTCGAGCAGTTCCAGGCCATGAACCTCTCCGAGGCCGATCTGGCCACCCTGTGCATCGTCTCCCAGGTCACTGTGGCCCAGGGCGAAGGCCAGGGCTACCAGGGCGAGGAGTTCGAGGGCCTCACCGTGGCTGTCTCCCTGGCCGCTGGTGAGAAGTGCCCCCGCTGCTGGAACCACGACACCAGCATCGGCACCGACCACGGCCACAACCAGCTGTGCGCCCGCTGCGCCGCCGTGCTGGGCGAATAATCTATTGCAATGCCAAAACACCCGGGAAATGATACAATTTTCCGGGTGTTTTTATGCCACAGGGCAGATACCCGCTAGGAACGCCGGGTATAGAAACCCGCCGTGACAATGTCTGGCATCTGTGGTATGCTCATTGTAAAAGAGACGGTCAAAGAGAGAGGCTGGTGAAGAAGACGTGGAGCGACAGGAGCTCTTTGAAACGCTGTATTTGGAGATGTATCACAAGCTGGTGGGCTACGCCGCACGAGGTCTGGAGGGCAACCTGGACCTGGCGGAGGAGGCAGTGCAGGACACCTTCCGCATTTTCTGGCTCAAGTACGACCAGGCAGCCGCTTCCCCTAATGTACGGGGGTGGATCGTGAACACCCTCAAGGGGGAAATTCTCAACATTCGGAGGACCCGAGCCAGGATGGCCAATCTGGTGGCCCAGCTCTCCGCCACCCCGCAGGTGGTAACAGTGGCCCGGGATGAGCACGGGCTGGATGTGGAATACGGCGACCTCGGGAAAGACCCCGACTATCAACTGCTCTGTGAGTTCGCCCTGGAACAGCGGACGGTGAAGGAACTGGCCCAGAGCCGGGGTATTACCATTGCCGCCTGCAAAAAGCGGTTGGAGCGGGCCAGGAAGCGGCTGAGAAAATATTTTGAAGAAATGGACGGAAGCGGTCACCTTTCCGTCACATCCGAACGTACTATGAAAGAAAGGGGGTCATGACAATGGGCGATTCCAAAACCACATGGAATCCAAATTACCGCTGCTTTGACGCCATGACCACAGAGCAGCTGGAGCAGCTGCTCCGGGCAGACCTGGACTGTCCTGAAGAGGATGCCCTGGCCCCTGAGACCATCCTGTATATTCTGGACGTACTGGGACGCAGGAAGGGGGAGGACCCCCAGGGGGAGGAGACGGCCCGGGAGAAGCTGGCCCAATGCCGGGCCCTCTATCTTCCCTGTGATGACCCGGCTTCCCTCTATGATTGGGAGGAGAAGGAGGCTTCTCCTCCCGCTGAGGTCCCCCGTCGCAAACCCCGTCTGCGGGTCATACGCCGCTTGGGCCTGGTGGCCGCTGTCATCTCCATTCTGTTTGCCACCCTGCTGGCGGCGCAAGCCGCAGGGGTTGATTTGTGGGGCGTGATCGTCCGGTGGTCGGACGAGACCTTCCACTTCAGCTATCAGGGGGACGGCCCCTCCTCCAGCTGGATGGACGGGCAGGAGGAGCTGGAGGGGTTAGAGATGAACCAGTACCTGCCCCGCTGGATTCCAGAGGGGTATGCCGTGGAAGAAATTCAGACCCACGAGTTGAGCGACCGGTCTACTGCCATCATCACGTTTAGCGGTGAGAACTTGCCCACCTTCTATCTATCTGTCGATGTCTATGATGACTTAGAGCAGATGCAGTATATGACCTTTGAGAAGGATGATGCCCCCGTTCAAGAGCGACGGCTATCCGGGGGGACTGTCTACTTTTATACAAATGGTGGATATGAACATTCAATCTATCAATGCCAGAATGTGGTTTACTCCATGTCCGGCGATATCACGCAGGAGACAGCAATAAAGATATATGAATCCACTGAGGGAGGGATGTATACTACAACACATGTTGGCGGAGTATCGTCCATCCCAGGTGTCCAGATGTATTCTAAATAATCTGAGTCCTTAGTTGCTGGAAAAGCATGAGATTGACAAGGAGGTAATTGGACTATGAAGAAAATCGTAGGCATCCTGTCATTGGCTGTGGTTTTGCTGACGTTATATGCCTGTCAAATTTCTGTTGCCCCCTCTCAGTCTCCTACAGACACGCCACCCCAGGTAACCCAGCCAGACCAGTACCAATACAGCACCTTTATGCAGAATATTAAGGTCTATAACGTGGAGGATACCAGCTTAACGCCAGAAGCAGCAGCCCAACAGCTCATGACACTATTTCTGGACGATTTAAGTAGGCCTTCCCAGGTGCGAACATTCCAGATTACTCAATATAAAAACCTGCGGGTGGAGGTGCTGCCCACCACGGAGCTGAAAGCCACCGCTGTGCTGGGATACGGCCTGACCGCAGAGGAAGTGGGCGAGATGTTCTGGATTGTGCTGCCGGAATATGAGTTCCAGTATACCGGCACTCTCAGTCCCATCGGAGAATGTCCATCGGGCAAGTGGTTGAATCAGGAAGATCAGGGAAATGTGCGTGGCTTTTTGTTAAAACAGACCGAGCACGGCTATTCTCTGCAATCACGGTATCAATAACTGGTGTGATTTCGCTGGCTTGTGGTCTGTTTGGGACCGGCAAACTCCTGACGTACGCTAAGTCACTGCAACAGCTGATTGGCGATTGTAGCGCGTGTATTCCTGGCTACCTCTACGTTCAGAACCTCATGACAAAAGAGATTTGGAGGGTCTTGGATTGCCCGGTGGATTACTTTAGATCGTCTGGAGATACACTGTTTTGCGTTGTTAATGGTGGAACCATCATCCAGACAAACTACTGGGGGAAATTGCAAACTACCCTGTATCATGCTGCGGGCGATGTTGCTAATATGGAATATGACAATGGTACATTGTTATTCTCTGTAGGTAATCGTGTGATTCGGCTTGATCTGGAAAATAATGAAAATGAATCGTATTGATTCAACTTTTCCTTCTAAATCACATCAGTAGTTCTTAACTTGATGACGGGGCAATTTATGACTTGGAAAGTGCGGTGAGAAACATGAAAAAGAAGAAGTTTGCCAGTGTATTTCTGGCCCTCTCCTCTGGATGACGGAACGATCACCCAGAGCTTTATCCTTATCAAAGAGGGCGAAATCTGGTTTGTGGGGGGTAGCTACTTCCCGGTCTAATCTAGCCCTGCATCAAGGAAAACACATTGCCTCAGAGAATTGTTGGAATCCAAATGCCTGTGATCTGCACAAGTAAGGAGGGGTATGAGATGAAACACACGGCAAACACGTGGAAAAAGCCACTGGGAATTGTGACGGTGTTGGTGGTCCTGGTAGCCGTGGCCGCCGCCGCGTTCTTCCGCTCCAAACCCATGGTGGACCCCGCTGACACCCTCCAGGTGCGCTCCATCAGCGCCGACTACTGGAAGGGCGGGGAGACCTATCACTGTGACATCTCCCAGGAGAATATTCCCCAGAAATTGAGTAGCGATCTGGTGGCCCTCTTCCAGGGGGTCACCATCCGAAACACCCTCTTTCCCCGTCCGAACACCTACACCGTGGAGCCGGACTCAGTGTACATCAGCATCCAGGTGGGGCTGGCTGAGGGGTCCATGCGGGTAAACCTGAGCACCAATTCCGCCTACACATCCGCCCAATTTGGGGACACCCATTACTCCATTGTGGACGGCCAAAACTTGTACCAGAAGGTGTATGATCGGCTGTCCCCCCTCCTGGTGGCCCATGGCTCCCCTGGAGCCCCAGAGGGAGAGCCCAGTCCCACCCCGAGCCAGCTGCCCCAGACGGTGCCCTGGGAGGTACCGGAGCAGCCGTCGGTGTCCTACGAGGAGTATTTTGAGCAGGAGCGGGAGTGTGACTTTGAGGACCTGGATTATGCGTGGTTTTACGACCAGTGCGACTTTGAGTATCGGGACGGCGCTCTGTATCTGGTGGACAGCCAAAAAACCGGGGAGGCGCTGTGGAAGGTCTGGGACACGGACAACTTGGAGGTCAAGGCGGTGGACCCGGCGTGGATCTACGGCATCGTAGATGGCAAGACCCTCATCCGCATGGACTACAAAGGGAACCACCAGGAGACCCTCTTTGTAGATGACAGCGGCCTCATTTCCACCATGAACCGGGGCATTTCCAACCCTCTGACTGTGGCGTATACCTATCGCTATGATGGAACGCCTGCGCCCGCCTGCATCCAGAATCCCCTGCCTCTGGCCGACCGCTCGGTGCTGTACTTCTGGGCTGGAGCGGAAGATGGGGACGGGGCGGCCCTGTACCGCCTGTATGTGCACGACGGACACACCGACGTGGTGTACCAGTATACCCAGAAGGAGCTGGAACAGTATCGCTTCCCCGACTGCCCGGAGCTGGAGGGCACCGGGCCCTACTACCGTATTTCTGTGCCGAACCCAGTGTCCAATGTGGAGGTGGGCTGGACTGTGGGGAACCCGGAGTTTTTCCACCGCTTTGACGCAGAGATGCAAAATGAGTATACAAAGGTGACCGATACAGAACTTTTATATGAGAAACCCATGGAATACGGCCTTCCCAAGTCGTTTTCCTGCACGAAAAACATGTTGACGGGAGAATTCCAGCAAGTGGAACCCCGGTCCTACTAAAACCCATAAACCCCCAGGAACTCGCCATTTGGCGGGCTCCTGGGGGTCTTTTTTATCGGTGGGTCACCCCGGCGATGAGGTCGTCGGTGCGCCGGGCCATGTCCTGGGGGGACTCGGGACAGCCCCGGGACAGCCAGTCCTTGATGAGGCCCATACCCCCCGCCACGCAGAAGGTGTAGCGATAGGCCACATCCGGCTGGGTGCGCTGCAAGGGGGTGAGAATGTACTGGGAGAGCATCTCCTCAATGTGGTGGAGAAAGCCAATGTCCCCCCGGGGGCCCAGCAGGGCGGCGCAGATGTCCCGGTTGGCAAAGAGGATGGAGAACACATCCTCCAAAAAGGCCAGGGTGTCCCCCTCAAACCGCCCGGTGAGGGTCTGCTCCATGGCGTGGCGAATCTGCTCATACAGCTCCTGCTCCACACACTCCAGCATGTGGGGAATGTCCCGGTAGTGGAGGTAGAAGGTGGAGCGGTTGATGTCCACCAAATCCACCAGTTCCGTCACCGTCACCTCGTTGACGCTCTTCTCCCCCATCAGCTGGGCCAACCCCTGGCGCAGCTGGGCCCGGGTGCGCCGCACCCGTCGGTCTGGTTTCCGCTCCATCCCAAGCCCCTCCTGTCTTGTAAATCTTTTTTGAACAATGGACATTCTGTCGTCACTCTGTCTAGTAATCCACAGAACGCCGACCAATTGTCGGTTGTGTTGTCTCATCCCCTCCAGTATAATGCCTCTTGTAAAAAATCACAATACTGAGATGTATAGTAGACACTATGTCTACAAAACCTGGAAGGAAGGGTTTGACGTTGAAACGACAAGAATGGAAGCGTTTGCTGCACAATCCCCTGCTGTTGGTGGTGATGGTGGCCATTATCGCCATTCCCACCATCTACACCACCCTGTTTTTGGGCTCCATGTGGGACCCCTACGGGAATGTGGAGCATTTGCCGGTGGCGGTGGTAAATCTGGACCAGCCGGTGACGGTAGAAGATGAGACCTATGACATTGGGCAATCCCTGGTGGACAACCTGAAGGAGGAGCCTGCTCTGGACTTCCACTTCATGGGCCAGGAGGAGGCCCAGGAGGGGCTGGCGGACGGCACCTACTACATGGTCATCACCATCCCGGAGGACTTCTCCCAGCGGGCCGCCTCCATCACCGAGGCCCACCCCCAGACCATGGAGTTGAAGTACGAGACCAACCCCGGCACCAACTACATCGCCTCCAAGCTCAGTGAGAGCGCCATGAAGGAGATGGAGCTGGGGGTGCGGGAGGAAGTGACCCGCACCTACGCCACCACCATGCTGGAGCAGATCGGCGTGGTGGGAGACGGCATGACCCAGGCCGCTGACGGCAGCGGGGAGCTGAAAGACGGGGCAAACACCCTCACCCAGGGAGCCCAGTCCCTCACCGACTATCTGGGGCAGCTGTCCCAGAGTTCTCTCACCTTCGTGGACGGCTCCCAGCGGCTGAGCCAGGGCCTGGGCGAGTACCTGGCGGGGGTAACCCAGGTGGCAGAGGGCAGCGGAGCCCTCAACGACGGCGCCAAGCAGCTGGAGGACGGGCTGGGCCAGCTCCAACAGGCCACCCAGCCCCTCACTCAGGGCGTGGAGCAGCTGCAAGCAGGAGCCCAGAATTTGGCCCAGGGAGCCGGTCAGGCGGCGTCCAGCAGCGGCACCCTATCCCAGGGTGCTGCCCAGGTGGATGAGAGCCTGGGGGCCCTCCTGGCGGGCCTCCAGACCCTGCAAAGCCAGACCGCCGATCTGCCCCAGAACGCCCAGGCCCTGGCTGAAGGAGCCAAGCAGTTGGAGCAGGGGCTACAGGGGCTGTCCCTGGCCATCCAGAGCGGCCAAGTGAGTGGAGAGCAGCTGCAAGCCCTGGTGGGCCAGCTGCAACAGGGGGCGGACCAGCTGTCCCAGGGGCTGGGCCAGCTCAATCAGCAGGCCCCCGCCCTCACCCAGGGCATCTCTCAGGCCGCCCAGGGGGCCGGACAGCTGAAAGACCAGGGCACCGCTCCCCTGCGCTCCGGCGCTGCCCAACTGCAACAGGGCCTCGACACCCTGGCCCAGGGCAGTGAGACGCTGTCCCAGGGCGTGACCCAGATGCAGGGCCAGCTCCCCGCCCTCACTCAGGGAGTGGACAAGCTGTACCAGGGCGCTGCCCAGCTCCACCAAGGCACCCAGACCCTGGTGGACGGCGCTGGCCAGCTCATGGACAACAAGGCCCAGCTGACGGAGGGCATGGATGCCCTCACCCAGGGCTCGGTGCAGATTCAGGACGCCGCCGGACAGCTGCACCAGGGGGCCCAGACCCTCACCGACGGGGCCCAGGCCCTGGAGGATGGAGCCGCCACCCTCCAGGACAAGCTGGCCGAGGGCGCTCAGGAGATTGCCAACACCAACACCTCGGATGAGGTAGCGGATCAGATGGCCGCCCCGGTGGACACCCAGGAGAGCCAGCTCACCCAGGTGCCCAACAACGGCCACGGCATGGCCCCCTACATGATGTCGGTGGCCCTGTGGGTGGGCTGCATCGCCTTTAGCCTGATGTATCCCCTGACCCAGTACAGCGGCGAGCTGAAAAGCGGCTTTGCCTGGTGGCGGAGCAAGGCCTCGGTGCTGTACACCGTGGCCATTGCGGAGGCCCTGGTGATGCTGGGCAGCCTCCACCTGTTCAACGGGTTCCAGCCCGTGGACTGGGGCCGCACGGTGCTGGTGGCCCTGGTGGCCGCCCTCACCTTCATGTCGGTGATGTACTTCTTCACCTGCCTGATGGGCAAGGTGGGCAGCTTCCTGATGCTCATCTTCATGGTGCTCCAGCTGGCGGGCTCGGTGGGCACCTATCCCCTGGAGCTGTCCGGCTCCTTCGTCCCCGCCCTCAACGGCTGGGTGCCCTTCACCTACACCGTGCGGGCCTTCCGCAGCGCCATTGCCGGAGGCCAGGACATCACGGGATGCCTGGTGTATCTGGGGGTGTGGCTGGTGGTGTTCACCGCCCTGACGCTGGTGGTGTTCCAGGTGCGCACCCGCCGCATCCGCCGGGGGCAGCCCACCCTCATGGTGTGGCTGGAAGAGCACAGCCTGGCCTGATTTCCTACAAAAGATACAGGGTCCAATGTCCTTGCGGACATTGGACCCTGTTTTCTTATGAGAAAATTACTCGGCGTCCACCAGGGAGATGCCGTAGGTCATCTGACCGGTGTACAGCACGCCCTTGTACTGGCTGGAAGAGAAGCTGATGACGGGCTTGACCTGGAAGGTCTTGGTGCCGTTGTCGGTGAAGGACACCAGCTCGGTGCCGTTGGCATTGTCGGGAGCGGTCTCCACCACGGTGCCATCCTCCAGGATGAACTGGTAGCGGGTGTAGCCGGTCTTTCCGTCCTCGGTCTTGCCCTCCATGAGCATCTGGTCCCGGAACTGATCGGTGCCAGCGATGGTGACGGAGATCTTCTTACCGTCCAGGTTGGCCACGTTCTCGGCCACGATGTTCACATCGCTGCCGTCCTTGTCCATGGTCACAGCGTCAGGAATGGTGACGGTATAGGTGGGGTCGTTTTTGTAGTCGAAGCTGAAGGTGGTGCCGATGGCCTCGGTGCTGTTCTGGTCAAAGCTGGCGGCAAAGCCGGGCAGAACGGCCAGAGAGAAGCACATGGTGGCGGCCATCAGGGTAGCAAGGGCCTTTTTCATGGTGAGTTCCTCCTAGAAGTGTGATGTATATGTCAACCGCAGCAAAAAACTGGCGGCGGTTGTCTACGAGGCGACAATGAGGTCGGCAGACACCACAGCGTCATTTTTGGCCGCTCCGGTCTCCCGGTCGTAGGGCTGGACGTGCACTTCCAGGGTGTACTCCCCCTCCTCCAGGGCCCGGTCCAGGGTGATCTCCTGGACTGCCTTTCCCGGCTCAATCCCCTCAGAGACATACAGGGGGGTATCCTCTCCGGCCAGAGACAGGGTATAGACAAAGATGCAGTCGTTCTCCTCCGGGTTGTACAGGGTGATCTGCACGTTTTTCTCCCCGGCGGGGAACACCACGGTGCCGAAACCGGGGATTTTGGTGCCGGAGCCCTGGGAGTTGTCCACCAGAGCCGAGGGCTCCCAGGCCTGGGCGTTGGGGTCCAGGGCCATACCGGAAGACTGCATGGTCCCCAGCCGATAGGCCACGGCGATGCCCGCCAGCAACACCACCACAATGGCTGCGGCCAGCAATATTCGACGTGTTCCCTTCATATCCCACTCGCTCCCTCTTTGATCGTCATTGGTAGACACAATCTACCAAACCCATGTATAAACTGCCACCAGAGTTTGGTAAAGAAATGGTAAGAGGGGCGAAAAAAGCGCAAAAAAAGGGCTCCGCCGAAGCAGAGCCCTTTGAAATGGTTTTTATTTGGTGCACCAAGCTGCTTTGTTCTGCCAGTTTTTCTTCTAGAGGCTTTTACTCTGCCAGCAACTCTTGGGTATTGTCTACTTTGTGCAGATAATACCCGATGATAAAGCCAACACCCAAAAGCGCAAATAGTGTAGTCAATGCAAAGAAATAGATTGCATAATTTCTGTTGACGATGTAGTTATAAGTCTCTCCACCTACATATGCATTGTGAAGATCGTATATAAGTAATAAAATATAGATTATGTTTTATTTTTCTTGACAATAGCCACCGCTTCAATAGCACCACCAAATGCCTTGCTATT
>NHCFR00700__coassemble_994_pt1 | contig 41256 bp, 31 predicted proteins | sample NHCFR00700__metabat2_low_PE_012 | metagenome-assembled genome bin NHCFR00700 | reverse complement strand
CAAACAAGCGTAATACGTCTGGTCGATCATGTTGCTGACAGATGGGTTTCCACAATCAAAGCCATGTAAATCTTCTTCTCCCATAAGTTTATAACATAGATCAGCCATGAAAATCACCTACACTGACAAGACTGTTCTATAGTGATAATAATATATTTTATTTCTGTTGTCTAGACACACAATCACCAAATTCCCTTTCTTATATTGCAAAACATATAGGATTGGATGGTCTATTCTAAGGGATTTTTTCAATAATTTATTTTATAAATCACCAGCTCACCTGATCCAAAATCCCGATCAAATATGCATCCCTGTAGTTGTCCATAGTCCCCCGTCCCCATAGAGGCGCAGAAGAAGGGCCTGTTGCAAACGTCCTTTGCAACAGGCCCTTCTCATCGGTCCATGTTTACCGCTGTTCCCGCTTCTTGCGCTCTGCGGTCACCAGAGCCAAGCCGCCGCAGGCGGTGAGGGCCGCCACGGCAAAGGCCAGCAGGTTGGCCTGGTCTCCGGTCTGGGGCACATTCTCTCCGTCCGGAGTCTGGCTGGGCTGGGCACTGGGCTGCTGGGTCGGCTGCGCGCTGGGCAGCTCGGGCAGTCGCTCCAGGGCGGCCAGCAACGCCTCTGCCAGCTCATCCACCATGGCCTGGTCCTCCTGGGTCAGGCTGGTGTCGCCCAGAACCTGATAGGCCTGCTCCAGCAGCTGGTGGAGCTCCTGGAGGTCCTCCGGGTCATAGCCGCTGAGGTCCTGGCCCTCCACCTGGTCCACGGTAGCCTGAAGGCCGCTCAGGTCCACCTTGTCCTCCACCGGAATCTTGGCAAACTCCACCTGGATGGTGTGGTTGGCCTTCACATCGGTGAAGGTGTAGCGATTATCCTCCAGCTGGACGGCCTGGCCGTCCACCAGCACCTGGGCCACCTGATAGCCCGGCTCACAGGTGATGGTGTAGGTAATGCTCTGGCCCTCTACCACCTGGGTCTGGCCGGGGTTGCTGATGGAGCCGCCCACTCCAGCGGAGGCCTCAATGGTGTAGGTCACCGGCTCCGGCTGGGCCTCGGTGACAAACTCCTGCACCTGGGTGGTGGTGATGCCGTACTGGTCGTTGGTGACCCGGGCATACCAGCCGTACTGGGTCTCGGGCTGGAGGCCCTGCCAGGTGTGCTCCACGTCCCCGGTGCTCTGGGGATAGCTGGCGATGACCTGCTGGGTCTGCAGGTCCACGGTGAGGCGGTCGGTGGTCAAGGTCTTGTCGCTGGTGTCGAAGTCCACGTCCAGCTCGCTGATGTCGATATTCACCGCTCGGGTGCCCTCGCCGTAGCTGTCCAGCTTGGGGGTGTCGTAGTAGTTGAAGTCATCCCGGTAGGGAGAGTAGGAATTGAGGTAGATCTTGTCGTTTTTCAGGTCGAAGTACAGGAACTTGATGTACTCAGAGCCGCCCTCGGGGTCGGACTGGTAGTCGGTACAGATCTGGTACACCGTGCGCTCCTTGATGCCGTCCCCGTTGTCGTCGAAGCAATCGGTCTGGATGCTGGCCCCGTGATAGTGGCCGTTGAGCACCGCAATGACGTTGGGGTTCTGGGCCACCACCTGGTCCTGGAGCAGCTTTCCGGTGTAGTCCAGCAGGCTGTCCGCCTCCTTGACGTTGGTGTAGCGGTGGAGGGCGATGATGGCCTTGCGGTCGGAATACTGCTGGAGCACCTGGTTCATCCACTCAATTTCCTCGGTGTAGATGTCCCAGCTCATGTAGAGGATGATGAGGTCCTGGCCGTTTTCGGTGAGCAGGTCATAGTGGCCCAGGTTGTTCTGGTAGGAGCCGCCGTAGGTCTCCTGGTCGGCAAAGCGGTCCTCGCCAAAGTATTTCCAGTAGTTGCCGTACCCCTCGGCGCCGGCGTACACGTCGTGGTTGCCGCCCAGCACGCCGTAGGGCATGCCCGCCTCGTCAAAGATCTGCATGGCCTCATCGGCGTTTTTCCACTGGCCCACCATGTCCACATCGTCCACAATATCGCCGGTGTGGAGCACATAGCGGATTTTCCACTCCTGGGCGTTGTCCACAATCCACTGGTTCATGTTGGTGTAGTGGTAGGGGAAGCTCTCAGCATAGTACTGGGTGTCGGTCTCCCAGGCCAGGGCGAAGTCGTACTGCTCCGGCCGTCCGGTGCCGTCCCACTCAGACAGGCTCTGGGCCTCCAGGGCGGTGGCGGTGGAGATCTCCGGCTCCACACCCTGGGTGGCGCACTGCACCAGCAGCACGGCCTGGCCGTCCATCACATGGTCCTGGGCGGCAACGGACTTGGAAATGGTGCCGTCCGCTCCGGCCTGGCCCACCTGGTCCCAGCTCTGGGTGGTGTAGTTGTAGATGTACATGGTCACCGGGTGGGTCTGGTCGGCGTGGCTGGCGCTGCCGCTCCACGCCACGGCGAGGGTGTCGTCTGCAGCGGTGTCTCCGGTTTGGATGGTAAACAGCTGATAGGGGAAGGTGCCGTTGCCCTCGGGGTCGCCGTCGGCCACGGCAATGCTGCCATCCTCCAGGGAGAAGTTCTTACCCTCCAGGAAGGTCACGTCTGCCACCTGCTGGTCCAGCCAGACGCTGAGCTGGGCGGTGGTGGCGGTGATGCCGTCGTTGTTGGTGTCCGAGACGCTGGGGTCCACCTCCTGGGTGGTGAAGGTCACCTCAGCGGTGGACACATTGCCCGCCCGGTCCGAGGCCACCACCTTCAAAGTGTGCTCGCCCACGCTCAGCTCCCGGGGCACCAGGGTGGTGGGCAGGGTCAGGGGCTGGCCGTCCAGGCTCACCGCCAGGTGCTCCACCCCGTTGGCGTCGCTGGCCACGGTGCCCTCCTCCAGCAGCAGGGGCTGGTAGAGGACGCTGCCCTGGGCCACACCCAGGTCAAGGGCGGGAGCGGTGTTGTCCACCACCACGTTGGCGGTGGTCTGCTTGTCTCCAGAGGTGGCCACAATCTGGTGCACGCCGTCGGTGAGGGCGGTGGTGTCCAGCTGGGCGCCCACGGCGTTGACCTCAGCGGCGGGGATGCGGAAGGTGGCGTTGAGATAGGGCACCATGCCGGAGCTGTCGCCGATGGTGTGCCAGGCGTCCAGCTCGGTGCTGGGGTTGGTCTTGTCGTTGTCGGGTCCGATCTCCACCGGCAGGTAGCTGTTGCCGTTGGCCAGCACCAGCTGGAGGCCGGAGACCTCAAAGTCCTCGTGGTTCTCGTTTTTCACCACGTCGTAGATCTCCTCAAAGGGGGTACCGCTGTTGCCAGCCCAGATGGTGAGGGTCACGTCATAGGTCTGGGTCTCGGCGTTGTAGGTGAAGTACTTGTTGTCCACGTGGATGGCCCGGGACAGGGGCAGCTCACACCAGGGGCTGAGAATGGTGATGATGTCCCGGCTGTCGTCGCCATAGGGGGCCGTCACCGCATTCTTGAAGTAGTTGTTCATGCCGCTGGTCTTGACCATGAAGTAGGCCCCGTCCTCCAGCACCATCTGGGTGTCCACCTCAGTGCCATCCACGGAAATGGTGGTGTTGGCGTTGTCTCCGCCGTCGTTGGCGGTGACGGTGCTCACACCAGACAGCAGGGTGTCGTCGGCCACATTCAGCCGCACGCTGTCCCCGGTGTCGTTGAGGCGCTCAATGGCCACCGTCTCCTCTGCCGTCTCGCTCATGCCGTACAGGGTGTAGGCCCGGACCTTGAAGGTGACCGAGTCATGGCCAAAGAGCACGTCGGCGGGAATCTGCATCAGGAAGTGGCCCAGGCGCCACTGGGTGGTCTGCTTGATGCTGGTCCACTGGGTATCGTCGTCCAGCTTGTAGAGAATTTCCGTGCCAATGAGGTAGGGCCGGTTTTTCAGCGCTTCGCTGCCGCAGTGATAGTCCCCCTCAAAGGCGTCCAGGCGGTCATCCGCGGTGGCGCCCACGAGCAGGTCCACGTCGTACATCACCTTCAGCCAGTCCCCCTCCTGGATGGACGCGGGCACAGGCAGCCCCTCGCTCTCACACACGTTCAGGGTGGGAGCCTTGCCGTCATCGGCGGGGTAGTTGGGGTAGCCCTGGAAGGGGAGCAGCTGGTCCAGCACCTGCCAGGACTCCACCTGGCCTGGGGTGGCCTGGGAGACGGTGACGGGGATGGAGGCGTTTTCCAGGCTGCTTCCGTGGGGGCAGGCATATTGCAGGGCGGTGCGGGCCGAGGAGAACTGGTCCGAGGCGGTGTTAAACCCTGCCACGGTGAAGGCGTCCTCCTCCGAGGTGCCCAGGCGAATCCACCGGGGGGCGCTGCCGTGGAGGCCGGAATAGTTGACCTGCACGATGTCCTTGCCCAGCTCCAGGTCGGTGCCGTAGAAGTTGTTAAACTGCTCCACGGTGGTGCCGTTGCTGGTCAGCCAGTACACCATGGTCTGGCCGGGCTGGATGGTGGTGGTGAAATCCCCCACCGTCCAGGTCTTGCCGGACTGGGCGGCGGTGCGGGTGGGGTAGTCGTAGTAGTACAGCACCTTGTAGTAGCCCAGATTGATGGGCTTGTCGGTCTGGTTGTACACCTCAAAGTAGGAGTACTGGCCGCCGTCGGGGGAGCCGGGATTGGCCGCCACCTCGGTGACCACCAGGGGGGCTGCCTGGGTGTCCTGGGGCACCACGGGGCTTACGTTGGTGGTCTGCTCCTGGGTCTGGGCGGACTTGCCGGGGCCGTAGCTGGCGGTGACATACCACTGCACCTGGTCGGCGTAGATCAGCTCGGCGGGTACCTGGCCCACAAAGCTCTGCCCGTCTCCGGTGGCGGTCATGTCCACTTCCTTGTCGTTGGTGTAGGCGGTCTCCTGCTGCCCTGCCATCTGGCGGTAGTGGAGGGTCACTTTCATGGCAGAGGGGGTGCCCTCATAGGGGATCTGGGCGGTGACCGTCAGGCCGTCGCCGCCCACACCCTGGACGCTTGCAATGTCCGGCACCTGCTCCACCACGTGCACCTTCTCCGGGGGCACCTGCTCCGGGGAGACGCTGCCGGGGGTGGCGTCGGCCACGCCCAGGTCGGTGCACTCCCGGCCGGCGCCGGAGTAGCCATACTGGATGGCCTGCTTGTCCGGGTTGCCCGTGGCGATCTCGTCGCCGTGGGCGTTGGACCAGGCGGAGACGAGGATGGAATCCTCATCCTTGCCCAGGAAATAGCCACGCTTGGCGCTGTTGTGGATGCCGCTGTAGGGAATGCGCACGATGTCCACATTCTCCACCAAATCGGTGCCATAGAACTGGTTGAACTCCTTCACCGTGCGGCCGCTGGTGCCCTCGCTCTGCCACAGCACCATGGTCTTCCCCGGCTGGATGTACAGATCCTGGCCCTGGGAGCCCCAGTCGGCGGGCTTGAACACCTTGCCCGTGCCCAGACCAGCCTCATAGGCGTAGTAGAAGGTATACTCGCTGAGGTTGATGGCCTCATCGGAGTTGTTGTACACCTCGGTGTAGGTGTAGCGCTTGCCTGAGGCCTGGTCGGTGGAGACCTCGGTAATCAACAGTGGCGGGGCCTGGGTCCAGTCCACAGCCTCTGCCCCGGCCTGAGCCTGGGGTGTCTGGGCAAAGCCCGGGACGGCCTGGGACAGTGCCATGGAGGCGGCCAGAATGGACGCAGCCACAGCTCGCATCTTCTTTCTTGACATCAGTTTCTCATCCTTTCTTTTGTCAGCTTCACCAAGGCATTATACCGAGCCCCCGGTGGGCTTTCTATCCAGGGTTTTAGAACCTTGTGTAAAGGTTTCGTAATGTTCCATTTTTTTCCTGGTCATCAGAAAGGCGGAGATGGCAGACACCACAGGCACCGTCAAAATCACCCCAATGGAGCCGGAAATACCCCGCAGCAGCTCAATTCCAATGGCGTACTGGTTCATAAACTCCAGATAGGGCATGTTATAGGAGTAGATGATGATGAGGGTGTTGATGGAGCCCCCGGCAAAGGCCAGAATCAGGGTGTTGGACATGGTGCCCATCATGTCCCGGCCCACGTGGATGCCGGAGCGGAACAGCCGCTTGAAGTCCAGCTCCGGGCTGTTGGCGTGGATCTCCGCAATGGTGGAGGCGATGGACATGCTCACGTCCATCACCGCCCCCAGAGAGGCAATCAAAATGCCGGAAAACAGGACGCCCGCCACATCCAGGCGGCTATTCTGGGCGATAAAGGCCAGAGTCTCCACATCGTCCACATTCAGCCCGGAGATGTGGCCCAGATACCCGAACAGGTAGGCGGTGGCCCCGGCGATGAGCACCCCGGTGACGGTGCCCAGCACCGAGCACAGGGTCTTATAGGAGCAGCCGCCAATGAGGGACATCACCACCACCGTCACGATCACCGAGGTGAGGGTGGCAGCCACAAAGGGGGACACCCCCACATACATCAGGGGCAGATAGAAAAAGAGAATGCACACGAAGGTGAACACCAGACCCACCGCAGAGCTGACCCCCTGCTTTCCGCCAATGAGGCAGAGAATGACCAGAAACAGGGCAATCAGCACCCACAACACCATGCCACGGTCGTAATTGTACACGGTGGCCACCAGATTGCCCTCCGAGTCGGTGTTCACCAGGGCAATAACCCGCAGGCCCGGCACGCACTTGGCCCCGGATTGATTGGCATAGGGGCTGGTGGCCTCACAGATCTGCCCCTTGTAGGCCCCGCTGGTGATGCGAAGTTCCACCGTCTGATTGCCCTGGAGCTCCACGTCGCTGTCGTTCAGGTTGCTGGACATCACCTCTTCCACCACCGCCTTGGCAAAGGTGGCCCCTCCGGTGGGGCGCAGGGCGGGCCGGTCCAACCTGCCGTTGAAGGCGATGAGCGCTCCCAAAAACATCACCACGATCACAGCCCCCACCAGCAGAAACCGCTGTTTTCTACTCTGTCCAACCATCTTCATCTCTCTGACTCCTTTTTCTTCAATTCACGGATGGTTTTTTATTTTAGAAGGTGGATATTCCCCTGTCAATCGTTCTTCCAAAGCCAAACAGAAACTTTACACTCCTCTTACATATCGCCTCCCGTTCCCTGTCTGGGGGCAAAAAAAGTGGTGAAGGAATCTCATCCTTCACCACATGTTTTACCAGCTCACTTGATTTAAAATCCCGGTCAAATACGCAATGGCCACCCCGTAGTTGGTCATGGGCACCCCCTGCCGTTGGGCCTGAGCCAACCGGGAGAGCACATAGGCCCGGTTGAACATGCACCCGCCGCAGTGGATAACCAGGTCGTACCCGGTGAGATCGTGGGGGAAGTCGCTGCCCGCCACCACATCCACCTGGAGGCCCTGCCCCACCCGACGGCGCAGCAGTCTGGGAATCTTCACCCGCCCGATGTCCTCTTCCAGAGGGGCGTGGGTGCACCCCTCGGCAATGAGCACCCGGCTGTCCTGGGTGAGGGTTCCAATGGCCTTTGCCCCCTGGGCAAAGGCGTCAATGTCCCCCTTATCCGCCGCCATGAGGATGGAAAAGGAGGTGAGCAGGCTCTCCCCCGGCTTTTTCGCCGCCACCAGGGGGAAGCACTGGGAATCCGTGATGATGAGCTTGGGGGGCGCGCTCAGGGCCGCCAAGGCCCCATCCAGGCCGTCAGCGGTGGTGCTCACCACGGTGCACTTCAAGTCCAGCAAATGCCGGATGGTGCGCACCTGAGGCAAAATCAGCCGCCCCTTGGGGGCCTGGATGTCCTGGGGCATCACCAGCAGCACCACGTCCCCGGCGCTGCACAGCCCCCGGGTCAAATCCTGCCGCCCGAAGTCCTCGGGCACCAGGGCGGTGAGGGCCGCTCGCAGCGCCTCAATGCCCTCCCCGGTGGCGGCGCTCACCGCCACCGCCCGCTCCGCAAGGTCCGGGGGCAGCTGGGCTGGGGCGGCCAAATCCCCCTTGGTCTGCACCACCAGAAAGGGGGTGTTCTGCTCTTTGAGCTGCTGGGCCCACTGCAAATCCTCTTGGCTGGGCTCTCCGGCAATCACCAGCAGGGCCACGTCCGCCCGGGTGAGGGTGTCCCGGGTGGCCTCCACCCGCAGCTGTCCCAGCTCTCCCTCATCGTCATACCCGGCGGTGTCGATGAACAGCACCGGACCGATGGGGTGCAGCTCCATGGCCTTTTTCACCGGGTCGGCGGTGGTGCCCGCCACTGGGGACACCAGGGCCACCTGCTGGCCGGTGAGGGCGTTGATGAGGCTGGATTTTCCCGCATTGCGCCGCCCGTACAGGGCGATGTGCAGCCGCTGGGCGGCGGGGGTCTCCTGTAATCCGCTCATGGCCTCGTCCCCCTTAGAACCGGAAGTCCCGCATACCGCCCTCCATGTCGTGGAGGTGGCGGATGACGGTCTCCTTGACCTTGGGGTTGGTGATCTTGTCCACCTCTTTCTCAATGAGGGCCATGCCCTTGGCACGGGTCTCGGGGCTGGCGTAGTCCTCCAGGTACTCCTTGAGGGTCATCAGGGCGTTGGGGTGGCAGCAGTTGACGATTTGGCCGCTCTTACACAGGGACATGAACCGGTCCCCGGTGCGGCCCTCCCGGTAACAGGCGGTGCAGAAGCTGGGGATGTGGCCCATGTCTAAAAGCCAGCTCACCACCTGGTCCAGGGTGCGGGTGTCGCTGACCTCGAACTGGGAGGAGTCCTCCTCCTCTTCCTCGGCGTAGCCGCCCACACTGGTGCGGCTGCCGCCGCTGATCTGGGACACGCCCAGCTCCAGCACCTTCTCCCGGCACTCCTTGCTCTCCCGGGTGGAGATGATGAGGCCAGTATAGGGCACGGCAATGCGCAGCACCGCCACGATCTTGGCAAACAGGTCATCGCTGATGCCGTTGTCGAACTGGTCGGGGTCGATGTCGTCGGCCCGGCGCAGACGGGGCACGCTGATGGTGTGGGGGCCCACCCCGTACACCGCCTCCAGGTGCTCGGCGTGCATGAGGAGGCCCACAAAGTCGTAGTCATACAGGTTCAGGCCGAAGAGGACACCGCAGCCCACGTCGTCAATGCCGCCCTCCATGGCCCGGTCCATGGCCTCGGTGTGGTAGGCGTAGTCGCTCTTGGGCCCAGTGGGGTGCAGGTCCTCATACTGCTTCTGGTTGTAGGTCTCCTGGAAGAGGATGTAGGTGCCAATGCCCGCCTCCTTTAGCTTGCGGTAGTTCTCCACGGTGGTGGCGGCGATGTTCACGTTCACCCGGCGGATGGCTCCGTTTTTGTGGTGGATGGAGTAGATGGTGTGGATGCTCTCCAGCAGGTACTCCATGGTGTTGTGCACCGGGTCCTCACCGGTCTCCAGGGCCAGACGCTTGTGGCCCATGTCCTGGAGAGCCACCACCTCCCGGACAATCTCCTCCTGGGTGAGCTTTTTCCGGGGAATGTGCTTGTTCTGGCCGTGGTAGGGGCAGTATTTACAGCCGTTGATGCAGTAGTTGGACAGGTACAGGGGGGCAAACATGACGATGCGGTTGCCGTAGAACTTCTCCTTGATGCGACGTGCCAGGTCGTACATCCGCTCCACCAGGTCGGGCTGGTCGCACTTGAGGAGCACCGCCGCCTCCCGGTGAGACAGGCCCTTGCAATTCTCGGCCTTTTCCAGCAGCTGCTCCACCAGGGCCCGGTCATTGGCGTGTTCCTGAGCATAGGCCAGGGTGTCCCGGATTTCTCCATCGTGGATGAATTCCTGGGCGATATGGGATTTGGGATTGTACTGCATAGCTGATTCCTTCTTTCTCAAACATTCATCACAGGGGCACCCGCCCCAGGCTTCTGATCTGTTCCTCCAGCTGCGCCCGCTGGGCGGGAATGTCCGTGTCCGGCAGCTGGGCGGGATAGATTTCATACATGCGCTTGTAGCAGTTGGGGGTGATCTTCCGCATCACCACGTTGGCGCCCCCGGAAAACACCTGGCCGTTGTCCCCCCGCACGGTGAGGGCGGTGGTGGCGGGCAGGTTGGCGTGGGGCAGCATCAGCCGGGCCAGAGCCACACAGCGGCGGGTGAGCTCGGCATCTCCCGCCGTGCCATCCCGAAGGGGGGTGTCCGGATGGGGCAAAAAGGGCCCAATCCCCGCCATGTCACAGGGGATGGAGGCCAACAGCAGCAGGTCCTGGGCCAGCGTCTCTAAGGTTTGACCCGGCAGGCCCACCATAAACCCGCTGCCCGTCTCGTATCCCAGCCGCTTGAGGGTGCGCAGGCAGCCCACCCGCTTGTCCAGGCTGCTGTCCGGGTGGAGGCGGCGGTACAGGTCCGGGTCGGCGGTCTCGTGCTTGATGAGGTATCGGTCCGTCCCCGCCAGCTTCAAAAAGGCGTAGTCCTCCTCCCCCAGCTCTCCACACCCCAACGTCACCGCCATATCGGTTTTGGCCTTGATGGCGGAGACGATTTGCCCCAGCATCAGGGGGGTATACCAGGGGTCCTCCCCGGACTGGAGCACAATGGTGCGGTAGCCCACGGCGTGGGCCTCACAGGCGGCCTGCACCACCTCCTCCGGGTCCATGCGGTAGCGGGTCAGATTTTGGCGGGGGGCCCGGAGACCGCAATAAGTGCACATGCGCCGACAGTGGTTGGAGATCTCCAGCAGGGCCCGGATGTGCACCGTATCTCCCACGGTCTCCCGGCGTACCTGGTCAGCCTGGGCGTAGATGGGGGAGAAATCCTCCAGTCCCAGCAGCTCCACCAACTCCCCCTGGGTAAACTCAGCTCTCATGGCTCTGGGTGGCGGGGGCGTACAGGGCCTTGGCGGACACCCCGCCCAGCTGGCCCAGCTTCCCGGTGAGGGCGCTGATGACGTCGTTGGGGGCGTCCAGAATGACGCTGATGACGCTCACCCCCCGCTGGCGGTAGGGCACCCCCATGCGGCCTACGATGTAGGTTCCGTAGTCGTGGAGGAGGTTGTTGATGTGGTCGGTGGCGGACAGGTCCTCCACAATGATGCCGATGACGGCCAGGCGTGTGTCCATAGGCGTGTATCTCCTTTTTTGCAATAAAAAATGCCTGCACAGACCCACTGTGCAGGCAAAACAGGCGACAAAAGACGCTCCCCCGCTGTCTATTTGCGGGCGAGTATGAAACGGTATCTGTCGTCTTTCCCTTCGGGGGACACCCTTGGGGTCAGCACAGGATGGATGGGGACCGTTGGCGGCGGGCGAGGGCCCAGCGCCGCAGGCTATATAGCTTTTTCAGTATACCACAGCGGAGCGGGTTTGCAAGGGGGTTTTCCGCCCCCCTATGCCTCCGTTTTGTAGGTGCGTCCTTCTCCACAGCCCAGGCTCAGGCTTGCCAGCCGGGGTTTGCTCCGCAGGGTGACTTTCTCCCCGATGAGAAAGTCACCAAAGAATCGCCAAAGGCGGGGCCTTCCCCCGCCTTGTGGAATCCACCCCGCGGTACGGGGTGTCCCTGCGTCCTCCTTTTTGCGGCCCTTGGCCTGGCGGGGTCACATAGATGGATCGGTAATTCTACCGAATATACCTGCTTCTCTGAAACATAATCCTTCTACTCCCAGGGCCTTACCCTGGTTGGCCGCTGTTCCCAGCGATCGGTGGCCTGGCTTCCGGCGGCGGGAACGCCGCTCTTCCAGAGTAGGCCCGGAGGTGGAAACCACCCAGCCATAGGGCCAGCTGCCCAGGGTAGCCTGGTGTGGTGGCACGGCTAGGCGCCACAGCAAGGGTGACGGGCCGAACTTAGGCTTGACGCAGGGACAGCCTCGTACCCCAAGGGAGGTCCTTAGGGGGGAACGCCCTAAGTGGCTTTTCGTCCATTTTGGCCACTCAAAATGGACCCCAGCGGAGCGTCCCCGGCTGGGGCGCTGGTTTCCGCCTGAGAAATTGGAGAACGGCAAGCCCAGCGGGGGCAAGTGAAGAGTGAAAAGTGAAAAGTGAAAAAGTGCAGGGCTTCCGCCCTGCGCCACAAAGGGTTTGCCTTTTCCCCCATTTGGTGGTACAATGTCCCCTAGACTGTGCCGTGCACTGGCCGGCACCTGAAAAAGGAGTTACAACATGATGACTATGAAAAAGCGCATCACGTCTTTGCTTTTGGCCGCCGGGATGACCTTCTCCCTGGCCGCCTGTTCCACCCCCGCCGCCGAGCCCACCGACTCCCCCGCTCCCTCTGAGGAGATCGTGGCCGACCTGTCCCGAGACATCCTGGACTTCTCCGCCGGGCTCAAGGGCGACGAGACCATGCTCACCGCCAACGGCGAGGTGATTCCCGCCGACCTGTACCTGTACTTCCTGGCGGTGAACTGCGCCTACCTCACCCAGATGTACCAGGCCGATGTGACCGACTACGCCGACCAGCTCAAGGAGGACAGCAAGACCGTCACCGCCTACTACAAGATTCTGGAGGCCAAGTGCGAGGAGCTGGGCTGCCCCCTCACCGACGAGCAGCAGACCGAGCTCAACGAGACCCTCATGTCCGAGGGCCAGGAGAAGTACGACCAGCGCAAGACCATCAACGGCCTCAGCGACGAGACCATGAAGTTCGTCTACTCCATCAACTACTTCTATGACAACGTCCTCAACGCCACCATCGGCCAGCCCACCGAGGACGACCTGAACAACTACGTCTATCAGACCCGCCACATCCTCCTGAAGACCGTGGACACCGAGGGTACCCCCACCGTCCAGGAGGACGGCTCCTACGCCTATCCCAAGCTGGACGAGAAGACCATCAACGAGAAGAAGGCCCTGGCTGAGGACATTCTGGCCCAGCTCAACGCCAGCGACGACCCCTCCACCCTCTTCAACGACCTGATGAACGAGTACAGCGAGGACGAGGGCCTGGAGCAGAGCCCCGACGGCTACACTGCCACCCTGGGCCAGATGGTCTCCGCCTATGAGAAGGCCGCTCTGGAGCTGGACTACGGCCAGGTGTCCGGCATTGTGGAGTCCGAGTACGGCTACCACATCATCATCCGGGACAAGGTGGCCGACACCAGCGCGTACGTGGACAAGTGGCGTGAGTACAAGATGGGCCAGCAGGTGGACCAGTGGATTGCTGACGCCGACATCCAGTCCACCGAGACTCTGGACAACCTGGACGTGGCCGACTTCTACAACAAGTTCAACGCCTATCAGGTGGCTCTCAACGAGAAGTACACCGCCGCCCAGGAGACTCCCTCTCCCTCCGTCAACCCCTCCGCTGACCCTGAGGCCACCGGCTCTGTGGAGGACGAGGCTGTGGGCTGAAGACAATGAAGAACGAAGAATGAAAAATGAAGAATGCAGGCCCAAAACATTGCCGCATTTCTTGGTTTGCTATGCGTAGGGGAGGGGCTTGCCCCTCCCGCAGCTCCCCTGGCATTGCCCTGGGTTTTCGGGCCGGGCAAGCCCGGCCCCTACGGCGGTCTGCCGGGGACTGTGTTCCCTTATAAAATCCGTGCCGCTTGCGGCACACCATTGACCCTGAGGCCACCGGCTCGGTGGAAGACGAGGCTGTTGGTTAAATGAAGAACGAAGAATGAAGAATGCAGTCCCAAAACATTGCCGCATTTCTTGGTTTGCTATGCGTAGGGGAGGGGCTTGCCCCTCCCGCAGCTCCCCTGGCATTGCCCTGGGTTTTCGGGCCGGGCAAGCCCGGCCCCTACGGCCTTCTACCGGGAATGCATCCTTAACTTGAAATCCGTGCCGCTTGCGGCACACCATACTTCTTCACTATTCATTATTCACTATTCATTCGTCCCCTTCCCCCCTCGCCATTTTTCCCTTGCACTCACTGTGTGCCCCTGATACAATGCACCCACAAAAGACGTGCAGCGGGCACAGAGAACAGAGAAATATAGACCAATCCGCGCAATTTTCGTGCGGATTGGTCTTTTTTTGTCCCCTCCTCCCCTGCACCCGAACAACAAAGGAGTGCATCGTTATGACCCAGTGGTACACCAAAAGCTCGGCCCAGGCCCTCCAGGAGCTGGACACCAACTCCAGCCGGGGCCTCACCTCCACCCAGGCCGCCCAGCGCCTCCAGCAATACGGCCCCAACCAGCTGGAAAAGCCCAAACCCACCCCCCTCATTCTACGCTTTCTCCTCCAGCTCAAAGACCCCATGATTGTGGTGCTCCTCTTCGCCGCCGCCCTCTCCCTCATCTCCACCCACGGCGAGGACTGGATTGAGGCGGTAATCATCCTCCTCATTGTGGTGGTGAATGCGGTGATCTCCATCACCCAGGAGAACAGCGCCCACAAGGCCCTGGAGGCCTTGGAACAGATGTCCGCCCCCCTGGCCAGGGTGGTGCGGGACGGCCAGACCCTCCGCCTGGACACCCGGCAGCTGGTGCCCGGTGACATCATCCTGCTGGAGGCGGGGGACCTGGTGCCCGCCGACGGCCGCATTTTACACTGTGCCAACCTGAAGGTGGACGAGTCCGCCATCACCGGGGAGTCGGTGCCGGTGTCCAAGGAGTCGGGGGCGGTGCTGGCCGAGGACACCGAGGTGGGAGACCAGTCCAACATGGTCATCTCCTCCACCGTCATCACCAATGGCCGGGCCACCTGTGTGGTCACCGCCACCGGCATGGACACCCAGGTGGGACGCATCGCCGGGATGCTCCTCAATCAGTCCGACCCCTCCACCCCCCTCCAGCGGAAGATGGGGGAGATCTCCTCCACCCTGTCCTTTGCCTGCCTGGGGGTGTGCGCGGTGATGTTCGGCATCGGCCTTCTCTACCACATCCCCCTGCTGGACATGTTCCTCACCGCCGTGGCCCTGGCGGTGGCCGCCATCCCCGAGGGCCTGCCCGCCATTGTCACCATCGTGCTGGCCCTGGGGGTGCAGCGGATGGTGCGCCACCACGCCATTGTGAAAAAGCTCCCGGCGGTGGAGACCTTGGGCTGCGCCGGGGTAATCTGCTCGGACAAGACGGGCACGTTGACCATGAACCGCATGACCGTGGTGCAGATTTGGACCGCCCGGGAAAAGCACCGCCTGGAAGCCCTCATTGTGGGGGCTTTGTGCAACGACGCCACCCTGAACCACGACTCGGACGGGGTGCCCCACCTGCTGGGGGACCCCACCGAGACCGCCCTGGTGGACGCCGCCCTGGAGGAGGGGCTGGACAAGGAGATTTTGGAACAGGAAATGCCGCGGGTGGCGGAAATTCCCTTCGATTCCCAGCGGAAACTCATGACCACCGTCCACCCCCTGCGGGGTCGGTACCGGGTGATGGTGAAGGGGGCCCCGGATGTGCTCCTGTCCCGGTGCACCCACATCCTCGCCGGGGCCTCGGTGCCCCTGGACGTGCCCACCCTGCGGCAGGTGGAGAGCGCCAACGCCGCCATGGCCCAGAACGCTCTGCGGGTGCTGGGCTGCGCCTACAAGGATGTGGATGTCATCCCGCCGCCCCGGGATATGGAGGCCCTCTTAGAGCACGATCTCACCTTTGTGGGGCTCATGGGCCTCATTGACCCGCCCCGAGTGGAGGTGAAACAGGCGGTGGCCCAGTGCTTTCAAGCGGGGATTCGCCCGGTGATGATCACCGGGGACCACAAGCTCACCGCCGTGGCCATCGCCAAAGAGCTGGGCATCTTTCGGGAGGGGGACATGGCCCTCACCGGGGCGGACCTGGACTTTATGCCCCAGGAGATGCTGGAGCAGGAGGCGGACAAATTCACCGTGTACGCCCGGGTGTCCCCGGAGCACAAAATGCGCATTGTCCAGGCCCTGCAAAACAAGGGATATGTGGTGGCCATGACCGGGGACGGCGTGAATGACGCCCCCGCTCTGAAAGCCGCCGACATCGGCTGCGCCATGGGCATCACCGGCACCGACGTGGCCAAAGGGGCCGCCGACATGATTCTCACCGACGACAACTTCGCCACCATCGTCCACGCCGTGGAGCAGGGCCGGGGCATCTACGCCAACATCAAAAAGTCCATCCACTACCTGCTCTCCTGCAACATCGGGGAGATTTTGACCCTGTTTCTGTCCACCCTCTTTCACTTCCACCAGGCCCCCCTGGTGCCGGTGCAGCTATTGTGGCTCAACCTGGTCACCGACTCCCTCCCCGCCCTGGCCCTGGGCCTGGAGCCGGTGGAGGCGGACGTGATGGAAAAGCCACCCCGCAAGGCCCACGAGCCCCTGTTCACCCCCGCCTTTACCATCCGGCTTCTCTGGCAGGGGGCGCTGGTGGGGGCGCTGACCCTGCTGGCCTATTTTGTGGGGGAGTACGTGCTGGGCGACCCCACCACCGCCGACGCCACCGCCAACACCATGGCCTTTGCCACCCTCACCTTCTGCCAGCTGTTCCACGCCTTTGACGTGCGCAGCGAGCACCAATCCCTGCTCTCCCTGGGGGTGTTCACCAACCCCGCCATGAACCAGGCTTTTGTGGTGGGCGCCGCCCTCCAGCTGGCCGTCCTCCTGCTGCCCCCCTTGATGGGGGTGTTTCACGTCACCTTTCTCACCTTCCAGCAATGGCTGGTCGTGGTGATTTTGTCCATAACTCCTGTTGTGGTGACAGAGGTGGAAAAGAGATTTTTTCACTCTTCGTCTAACGTATCCTCTCATTTCGCCTAATTTCCGTTGAAATCCACCAAGCATTTTTCTATTTTTTTCTATGAACTTTACAAAATTGTATTGTTGATTTTTTCACAATCTTCGAGTATAATCGGGGTAACTACGACATCCAAGAAGATCATTTTACATCATACTGGAGGTTACACATCATGAAAGAAGTATACGTGGTCAATTGCTGCCGCACCGCTGTCGGCTCCTTCGGCGGCTCCCTGAAGGACGTGCCCGCCGTGGACCTGGGCGCCACCGTGGTCAAGGAAGTTCTGAACCGTGGCGGCGTGAAGCCCGAGCAGGTGGACGAGGTCATGTTCGGCTGCATCCTCACGGCTGCCCAGGGCCAGAACCCCGCCCGTCAGGTGAGCGTGAAGGCCGGCATCCCCTACTCCGTCCCCGCTTACACCGTGGGCATGGTGTGCGGCTCCGGCATGAAGTCCGTCATCGAGGGCGCTCGCGCCATCCTGGCTGGCGACGCTGACGTGATCGTGGCTGGCGGCACCGAGAACATGTCCGCTGCTCCCTTCGCCCTGCCCAACGAGCGCTGGGGCGCCCGCATGGGTGACAAGAAGGTTGTGGATACCATGATCCGTGACGGTCTGTGGGACGCCTACAACAACTACCACATGGGCACCACCGCCGAGAACATCGCCGACGTGTGGGGCATCACCCGTGAGGAGATGGACGCCTTCGCCGTCAGCTCCCAGAACAAGACCGAGGCTGCTCAGGCCGCTGGCAAGTTCGTGGACGAGATCGTTCCCGTCATGGTGAAGAAGAAGAAGGAAATGGTGGAGTTCAAGGTGGACGAGTTCCCCAAGGCTGGCGTGACCATGGAGTCCGTGGGCAAGCTGCGTGGCGCTTTCCCCGTGGGTCCCGAGGGCGTGGAGGACGAGATCGTCCACACCTTTGAGGTCACTCAGGTCCACGAGGCCGATGCCAAGCAGCACGTCCAGCGCGTGACCGCTGCCAACGCCTCCGGCATCAACGACGGCGCTGCCGCCATCCTGCTGGCCTCCGGCGAGGCTGTGGAGAAGTACGGCCTGAAGCCCATGGCCAAGCTGGTCAGCTGGGGCCAGGGCGGCGTGGATCCCAAGATCATGGGCGTGGGCCCCGTGCCCGCTTCCCGTCAGGCCATGGCCAAGGCCGACCTGAAGATCGAGGACGTGGATCTGGTGGAGGCCAACGAGGCGTTCGCCGCTCAGTCCATCGCTGTGGCCCGTGAGCTGGGCTTCGACATGAGCAAGGTCAACGTCAACGGCGGCGCCATCTCCATCGGCCATCCCGTGGGCGCTTCCGGTGCTCGTATCATCGTCACTCTGCTCCACGAGATGCTCAAGCGCGACGACGCCAAGCGCGGCCTGGCCACCCTGTGCATCGGCGGCGGCATGGGCGTTGCTACTATCTTTGAGAAGTGCTAAGCGTGAGGGTAGACGCATAGGGGAGCTAAGCCCAGAGCGGATGGGCAAAGCCCAGGGGCGGCACACTTGTCGTCCCGGGTTTGCCCGGAGTCGGCGGGTTTAGTGACCCGGCCATGCGTCCAACCCGAGCGTGATAACATCCAAGGACAAGGGTGTGGGGGATCACCCCACACCCTTGTTTGAGCATTATCCCCTTTGATGGGTACCCCGTGGTAGGGGCCGTGGCTTGCCCGGCCCGTGGTTACCCTGGTATTGCCTTGGGGGATTCGGGAGGGGCAAGCCCCTCCCCTACGCCCAACAAATCCAAATCCGTGCCACTGGAAGCGGCACACCATAACTATTCATTATTCATTTTTCATTCTTCATTACTTTGGAGGTATCTTATGAGCTATCAGGAAGAATACCGTCAGAAGCTCACCACCGCGGAAGAGGCGGTGAAAGTGGTCAAGTCCGGGGACTGGGTGGACTACGGCTGGTGTACCAACACCGCCGAGGTGCTGGACCAGGCTCTGGCCGGACGCATGGGTGAGCTGCACGACGTGAAGGTGCGGGGCGGCATCCTGCTGCACATGCCCGCCATCGCCCAGATCGAGAATCCCGCCGAGCACTTCACCTGGAACTCCTGGCACATGTCCGGCGTGGAGCGCAAGCTGGTGAAGATGGGTCTGGCCTACTACGCCCCCATCCGCTACTCCGAGCTGCCCGGCTACTACCGGGACTGCATCGACCCCGTCGACGTGGCCATGTTCCAGGTCGCTCCCATGGACCAGCACGGCTACTTCAACTTCGGCCCCAACGCCTCCCACCTGTATGACATGTGCAAGCGTGCCAAGCACATCATCGTGGAGGTCAACGAGAATATGCCCCGCTGCCTGGGCGGCTACCACACCGGGGTGCACATCTCCCAGGTCAACGCCATTGTGGAGGGCCCCAACGGCCCCATCGGCACCATGCCCGGCCTGAGCGAGCCCTCCGAGATCGACCTGGCGGTGGCCCGTCAGATCGTGGCCGAGATCCCCAACGGAGCCTGCCTCCAGCTGGGTATCGGCTCCATGCCCGGCGCTGTGGGCCAAATGATCGCTCAGTCCGATTTGAAGGACCTGGGCGTGCACACCGAGATGTATGTGGACGCCTTTGTGGCCATGACCAAGGCCGGCAAGATCACCGGCGCCCGGAAGAACTTCGACCAGGGCCGCCAGACCTACGCCTTCGCCGCCGGCACTCAGGAGCTGTACGACTTCCTGGACAACAACCCCGAGTGCATGAACGCACCCGTGGACTACACCAACGACATCGCCCGGATGTCCACCCTGGACAACTTCATCTCCATCAACGGCGCGGTGGACATCGACCTCTTCGGCCAGGTCTCCTCTGAGTCCTCCGGCATCCACCACATCAGCGGCGCCGGCGGTCAGCAGGACTTCGTCATGGGCGCTTACCTCTCCCGTGGCGGCAAGAGCTTCATCTGCTGCTCCTCCACCTTCAAGGATAAGGCCACCGGCGAGGTGAAGTCCCGCATCCGTCCCACCCTCATTGAGGGCTCCATTGCCACCTGCACCCGGAGCAACCTCCACTATGTGGTCACCGAGCATGGCATGTTCAACGTCAAGGGCAAGACCACTTGGGAGCGTGCCGAGGGCCTCATTTCCGTGGCTGCGCCCCAGTTCCGGGACGAGCTGATTGCCGCTGCCGAGGCTATGCACATCTGGCGCAAGTCCAACAAGCGGTAAGTTCCCTTTTTCCCATTGCAAGGGCCTGTTGCAGCTGCAACAGGCCCTTGTCTTGCCCTCCTACTCCAAAGCCTCCCTCCGGGAGGGAGGTGGCCCGGCATCCGCCGGGTCGGAGGGAGATTGTAGCAGAGACTCAAGTGCCTTGACGCAAGGGGCGGAATATACCAGAGTGGCATGAAAGGCTGGTATAGGTCTATAGTGTGCACACATATGGTGCCATACCTCCCGCTTTCTCCCTCAGTCTGCTCACGCAGACAGCTCCCTCCCGGAGGGAGCCAAAGTGCAGCGCTGCACTTGGCCTTGCCTCTCCCTCTCATAAAATCCGTGCCGCCATGCGGCACACCACAATTCTTCATTATTCACTATTCATTATTCATTCTTTTCTTCCCTTTCCCCCATTTTTGGTGTACACTGTGGACAGTCTTACACAAGAAAGGAACCTACCATCATGTCGAAGAAAAAGAACAAGAAATCCAATCCCCACTCCGCCCCCCAGCCCAAGTCCAAATCCACCCAGCCCGCCAAGAAGTCCAATCCCCTGGTGTGGGGCATCGGCGCCATTGTGGTGGTGGCCATCCTCATCATCGCCGCTGTGGTGCTGACCCAGAAGGCCCCCTCCACCACCTCCGGGGCCCAGAACTCTGCCAATCCCACCGTCACCACCAGTGCTGAGACCTACACGCCCCCCGCTCTGGAAGAGGACGTGACCTACACCGCCCGCATCGACGTGAAGGACTACGGCACCATCACCGTGGAGCTGGACCAGTCCGCCGCCCCCATCACCTGCGCCAACTTCGTGGAGCTGGCCAACAGCGGCTTCTATAACGGCCTGACCTTCCACCGCATCATGGACGGCTTTATGATTCAGGGCGGCGACCCCGAGGGCAACGGCACCGGCGGCTCCGAGCATGAGATCGTGGGCGAGTTCTCCTCCAACGGCTGGGACAACCCCCTGTCCCATAAGCGGGGCACCATCTCCATGGCCCGCTCCAACGACCCCAACTCCGCCAGCTCCCAGTTCTTCATCGTCCATGAGGACTCCACCTTCCTGGACCCCGACTATGCCGCTTTCGGCACCGTCACCGAGGGTATGGACGTGGTGGACGCCATCTGTAAGGACGCCCAGCCCACCGACAACAACGGCACCATTCCCGCCTCGGAGCAGCCCGTCATCACCTCGGTGACCATCCTCACCGACAAGTAATATGACCCACGAGGAATACATGGAGGAGGCCCTGAAGGAGGCCCGTGCCTGCATTCCCCAGGGAGACGTGCCGGTGGGCTGCGTCATTGTCTCCCCAGAGGGGGACATCATCGGCCGGGGCCGCAACCGCCGGGAGGCGGAGGGCCTGGCCACCGCCCACGCCGAGGTGGAGGCCATCAACATGGCCTGTGCCGCTGTGGGCTCCTGGCGGCTCACCGGGTGCACCCTGTACGTCACCCTGGAGCCCTGCCCCATGTGCGCCGGGGCCATCATCAACGCCCGCATCGCCTGTGTGCGCTACGGGGCCCGTGAGGACAAATCCGGGTGCTGCGGGTCGGTGCTCAACCTCTTCGAGGAGCGATTCAATCACCACCCCCGCATCTACGGCGGCCTGCTAGAGAGGGAATGCCGGGGGATTTTGGAGGAGTTTTTTTCCACTCTCCGGTGACTTTACAAAGTCTTTGCATCATTTAATACTTTTGTAACAATTGTGCACAAACTTTTGTAATGACTGTTGCGTATCATAACACTTGCAAGAGATATCCTTTCTTTTTCATTCTATCCTCCATCCTTCTAAAAAACTCCGGGGCTTTGCAAGCGGCCCTGGAGTTTTTGTTGTTCTCTCTTCCAGAGGGCTGGTTCTTCTCCGATTTGTCTGGAGATGTCCACCGGCCTGGGTGGGGACGCTCCGCTGGGGTGACTTTTTCCTGATATCATTGCTTTGCACTTACCATTCCATTTTGCTCCGCAGGGTGACTTTCTGATGGGCAGAAAGTCACCAAAGACCCACCAAAGGGAGATCCCTTTGGAAACCCCATGTTTTTATTTAGTTTTACCGGGTCGTGGCCCAAGTCGGCCCTGGGCCTGGAGGGGCGGATTGGATGGCCTGGCACATCTCTGGGCGGTATCTACTCCGCTGATAGCTTCCACTCCTTCCACCAGGGCCTCAAATCTGGTGGGTGGCGGCCTCGCCCGGCCGCTGTCGGCCGGGATGCACCACAGGTAGGGCCGAAAACAGGAGAAGTGCACACCATTCCAGCAGTAACAGAGCCAAAAAGAGCCTCTTTCTCTCCTGGTATGGTAACCGCCCTTCGGCCCGGACTAAGAGGCAACCGCTGACAGCCTAGAAAAGCGGGGTAGATTCCACAAGGAGGGGGAAGGCCCCTCCTTTGGCGATTCTTTCGTCTATTTCTCATCGCTGAGAAATAGACCCCCAGCGCCAGCGCGTCCCTTGGCTGGCAAGCCTGAACCTGCTTTCTTTTCTTAAAAGAGCCTTTGGGCACAAAAAAACTTCCACACCCTTTGGAAAAGGTGTGGAAGTTTTTCTTGTTTTATCGCTCTTCTCTAAAGTAGTTGAGGCCCAGGGCCGCAGGCTGTCCACTGTTCTTGCTCTTTTTCACCGAGGTGGCAATGAGCACCAGAGCGGTGATGAGAAAGGGCAAGGCCTGGTACAGCTGGGAGGGCACCCCGGCCAGCCAGCCCAGGGGGCCGGGGAAGGCCATGGCCAGAGAGGGGCCGGACACCCGCAGGGTGTTGAAGAAGCCGAACACCACGGTGCCCACCATGGCGAAGGCGGGGCTCCAGTTGGCGAAGATGACCAGGGCCACGGCGATCCAGCCATAGCCGTTGATCCAGCAGCTGGAGGAGAGAGAGCCGTTCATGTTCAGGCCCATGTAGTAGCCGCCAATGCCCATGATGCCGGAGCCCAGCATAATGTGCAGGTACTTATAGCGGCGCACGTTGATGCCCACAGAGTCGGCGGCGGCGGGGTTTTCACCCACGGCCCGCAGCCGCAGCCCGGTGCGGGTGTACTTCAAATACCACCACATCACCAGGGCGATGACCACACCCAGGTACACCAGGACGTTGTGGTCAAAGAGCACCTGGCCCAGCACCGGGATGTTGGACAGGCCCGGGATTGCCAGGTCGGCAAAGCCGTTTTGAATGTTGGAGTAGTTGTTCATGGCGGGCCAACTCACCGCCTTCACGCCGTTGCCCACGAAGAAGAACACGCCCAGGCCGAAGGTGGTGATGGTCAGACCGGTGATGTTCTGGTTGGCCTGGAAGGTGACGGTGAGCACGGCGAAGATGAGGCCGCACAGGGCGGCGGTGAGGAAGGCCACCAGCACGCCCACCACCATGGAGTTGGCGTAGCAGCCCAGGATATAGCCGAAGATGGCGCCCACGGCCATGGTGCCCTCCACGCCCAGGTTCAGGCTGCCCGACTTCTCAATGGTGATCTCTCCCACGGTGCCGTAGAGCAGGGGGATGTTGTACACAATGATGTTGTGGAGGAATGTGGTGACAATGTTCAGCTTATCATCCATGGCGCTCCACCTCCTTTTTGGCGATGACCACACGGAAGCGTGTGAAGAAGTCCGCCGCCAGCACCAGGAACAGAATGACGCCCTGGAGCATGTCGGCAAAGCTGGAATCCACCGAGGCAAAGGTGGCGGCAGCGGCGGTGGAGCCGTATTGCAGCACGCCGATGAGGGCGGACACCAGGAAGATGCCCACGGTGCTCAGTTTGGCCAGCCAGGCCACAATGATACCGGTCCAGCCCACATCGTCGGTGATGGAGGCGGACAGAATGCCGGCAGTGCCCACCTTGAAGGCGGCGGCCAGGCCGATGAGGCAGGCGGAGAGGAACACGGTGCGCAGCACGATGGTGCTCACCTTCATGCCTGCATACCGGGCAGTGCCCATGGAGTCGCCCACCACGGCGATCTCATAGCCCTGCTTGGTGCGCTTGAGGTAGACGTACACCAGCACGCCAATGAGGAGCGTAATGAGCACGCAGATGTTCAGCCCGAACTTGCCCAGCATAATCCGGGGGAAGGACACCATGGAGGTGAAGCTGGCGAAGGTGGGACGGGCGGACTCTGCGCTCAAAAAGAAGTTCCAATCCGCCTTGGTCTCCCCCAGGAAGGTGAGGAAGTATAGGGCGATGTAGTTGAGCATCAGGGTGAGCAGGGTCTCGTTGGTGCCGAACTTCACCTTCAGCGCGGCCACAAACAGGCCCAGCAGTCCGGCGGCCAGCATGGCGGCCAGACACATCAGCAGCAGCACCACCGGAGTGGGCAGCACGGGCCCGGCCTGAAAGGCCACCGCAGCGGCGGCAATGGCGCCCACAATGAACTGGCCCTCGCCGCCGATGTTCCAAAAGCGCATCTTAAAGGCCAGAGACAGGCCTAAGGCGGTGAGAATCAGAGGCACCAGGATTTTCAGGTAGTTTTCCGCCGCCTTATAGGCGATCTTGTTGCCCACCATACCCATGGTGAACATTTTGAAGTAGTATTCCAGGGGGTTGACGCCCATGGCCAGCAGCACCAGGCCGCCCAGCACCAGGGCCAACGCCACCGCTCCCACAATGAGGAGGATTTTTTTGAGCAGCGGGCAGTCCTCCCGCTTGACGATGTGCACACGCATGGCTTACTTCTCCTCCCCTTCCTCTTGGAATAAGCTGTCGGCGGCATAGCCGGCAGGCTTGTCCTCGTACTTGTGGGTCAAATCCAGGCTGCCCGTCATCATCAGGCCCAGCTCCTCCTTGGTGGTCTTGTGGGCGTGGACCACGCCCATGACCTTGCCGTAACACAGCACCAGGATTTTGTCGCACAGGGCCATCATCACGTCCAAATCCTCGCCCACGAAGAGGATGCCCACGCCGCTCTTCTTCTGCTCGTTGAGGATGTTGTAGATGGCGTAGGAGGAATGGATGTCCAGGCCTCGCACCGGGTAGGCGGTGACGATGACGTTGGGGCCCGCCTTGATCTCACGGCCCAGCAGCACCTTCTGCACGTTGCCGCCGGAGAGTCGGCGCACCGGGGTCTCGGTGGAGGGAGTCACCACCCCCAGCTCCTCAATCACCCGCTGGGCGTCCTCCCTACCCGCCTTCCGGTCCACAAAGGGGCCTTTGGCATCGTTGTAGTTCTTCAAGATCATGTTGTCCGTGATGGACATGGAGGGGGCCAGGCCCATGCCCAGACGGTCCTCGGGAATAAAGGACATGGAGATGCCCTTGGCCAGAATCTCCTTGGGGCTCAGGCCCACGATGTTCTCGCCCTTGTGAATCATCTTGCCCGCCTGGATGGGGCGCAATCCGGCGATGGCCTCGCACAGCTCCTTCTGGCCGCATCCGGCGATGCCCGCCACGCCCAGCATCTCACCGCCGCGGATGTAGAAGCTGACGTTGTCGATGGCCACGTTGCCCTCGTCGCTGCGGATGGTCAGGTCCCGAATCTCCAGCAGAGGCTTGAGCTTCTCCATCTTGGGCCGCTCAATGTTCAGGTCGATCTTGTGGCCCACCATCCACTCGGTGAGCTCCTGCTCGTTGGTCTCCTGGGTGTCCACGGTGGTGATATACTCGCCCTTGCGCAGGATGGCCACCCGGTCGGAGATGTCCATCACCTCGTTGAGCTTGTGGGTGATGATAATAATGGAGTGGCCCTCGTCCCGCATGCGGCGGAGCACCCCGAAGAGCTTTTCAATCTCCTGGACGGTGAGCACGGCGGTGGGCTCGTCCAGAATGATGACCTTGGCCCCGTAGTAGAGCACCTTGATGATCTCCAGGGTCTGCTTCTCGGACACCGCCATGTTGCACACCTGCTTGCGGGGGTCCAGGTCGAAGCCAAACTTTTTGGCCATCTCCTCAATCTTGCGGTAGCGGTCTTTTTTCAGCACAAAGCCCGCCTCCTGGGCCCCCATCCAGATGTTATCGGCGGCGGAGAACACATCCACCAGCTTGAAGTGCTGGTGGACCATGCCGATGCCCAGCCGCTTGGCGTCCTGGGGGGAGGAAATGGTCACCGGCTGGCCGTCCACCAGAATGGTGCCGCTGTCGGGGGTGTAGATGCCGGACAGCATGTTCATCAAGGTGGTCTTGCCGGAACCGTTCTCTCCCAACAGGGAGAGAATCTCTCCTTTTCGGAGATTCAGGTTGACGTTGTGGTTGGCCACCACCGGACCGAAGGTCTTGGTGATGCCACGAAGTTCCACGGCATAGGGTTCAGCCATGAAATCATCCTCCTTCTCTTTTGAATGAAGAACGAAGAATGAAGAATGAAGAATGCAAGCCCTCAAGTCTCTGCGTATCTTCTTGGACTGCTGGCGTGGTAGGGGCCGTGGCTTGCCCGGCCCGCTGTCTCCTGGGCATTGCCCTGGGAGATTCGGGAGGGGCAAGCCCCTCCCCTACGCCCAAACATCAAAATCCGTGCCGCCATGCGGCACACCATAATTATTCGTTATTCATTCTTCATTTTTCATTTCCTGGTTTTGCCCCGGGAAATAACCATCCGGGCCGGCCGTTTTTCCCGGCCGGCCCGGATGAGTTCAGGGCTGGATTCAATTTGAGGGCCGGGCCTTAGCCCACCTGCACGCCCTCCACAAAGTAGTTCATGGTACCGGTGATCACAGAGTCCTCCACGCTCTTGCCGCCAGCGGGCACGATCTCCTTGCCGTCGTTGGTCTTCAGAGCAGAGTCGGTCTGGGTGATGGTGACGGAGCCGTCGTCATTCTTGGTGTAGGACAGCTTCACGCCGGAGAACACGTCCCACTCGCCCGTGGCCAGCAGCTCGATGATGGCGTCCAGGTAAGCCTGGGTGTCGGGGGCGCAGTTGTCGCTGAGCTCAGACACGCCCACCAGGCCCTTGACCAGGCCCTCATAGTAGGCGGGGCCGCCCATGGCGGTGACGAAGTTCTCAGCGCCGCCGCAGGTCATGGCGGTCTCAATGGCCTGCTTGTAGTACACGTCCCAGTTCCACACAGCGGCGGTGAGGTGGGCCTTGGGGGCGTCCACGGTCATGTCAGAGTTGTAGCCGCAGCCGAACACGCCGGCCTTCTCAGCGGCGATCTGGGGCTGAGCGGAGTCACAGTGCTGGGCGATGACACCGCAGTCATAGCTGTTGATGAGCTCCTCGGCAAAGGCGTACTCGTTCTGCTCGTCGTTCCACTTGCCCAGCTCCTTGACGTACACGGTGGCATCGGGGTTCACGGACTGCACGCCCAGGGCGAAGCCGTTGATGCCGGAGCAGGTCTCGGCGTACTGGGTGCCGAAGGCGGAGACATAGCCCACATGATTGTTGCCGGTCTCCAGGCTCTTCAAACCAGCGGCCACGCCGGTGAGGTAGCGGGCCTGGTAGATGCGGCCGAAGTAGTTGTTGAAGTTGGTCTCGTTGGACAGGTAGCCGGTGGCGTGGGAGAAGATCACCTCGGGGTACTCCTCAGCCTTGGCGTTCATGGCGTTGAGGTAGTTGAAGGAGATGCCGAAGATGATATCACAGCCCTCACCCACCAGGGTGTCCACAGCAGCGGCCACCTTGTCGTCCTCCTCGGGCACCTCGTCCACGATGACCAGCTGGCTGTCAGGGTCCAGGCCCAGCTCGTCCATGGCGGTGGTAATGCCCTTGTGGTGGGCGTAGGTGTAACCGGCGGTGTCGGTCTTCTTGTTGATATAGATGGCGCCCACCTTAAAGTCACTGTCGGCAGTGCCGGAGTTGGAGCTCTTGGGGTCGCTGTTTCCGCCGCAGGCGGCCAGGCTCAGCGCCATAACGCCAGCCATCACCAGGGCAAGGATACGCTTTTTCATACGTTTCGTTCCTCCTTCAAATATCCCGTTTGATTCCTACTATATTTACAAAAAAGGGTATTCCCTTTTCTGAAATCGTGGTTTCTCCGTGAAAGGGCGTAGGGGAGGGGCTTGCCCCTCCCGCAGGGGTCTGGGCAACAGCGGGCCGGGCAAGCCACGGCCCCTACCACAGCCGTTTAATCGCAGAAGGTAATGCCCTTCGAGCTCATGGCCTTGATGCGGGCCAGAGACTCCACCCGCACCCCCATGGAGCGGATGAGATCGCCGCCGGGCTGGAAGGCCTTCTCCACCGCAATGCCAGCTCCCACCAGGGTGGCGCCGGAATCCCGCACCAGCTTGATCAGGCCCTGGAGGGCCGCGCCGTTGGCCAAAAAGTCGTCGATGAGGAGCACCCGGTCCCCGGGGCCCAGGAACTTCTTGGACACGATGATGTCATACACCCGGCCATGGGTGAAGGACTCCACCTGGGCGGAGTACACCTCCCCGGCGATGTTCTTGGTTTTATTCTTCTTGGCAAAGAGCACGGGAACGCCAAACTGCTGGGCCACCACACAGGCAATGCCAATGCCGGAGGCCTCGATGGTGAGGATTTTCGTCACGTGGTCGTCGGCAAACAGCCGTGCCCACTCCTTGCCCATCTCCGCAAAGAGTCCCACGTCCATCTGGTGGTTGAGGAAGCTGTCCACCTTTAATACGTCTTCGCCCTCCATGACCCCGTCTTCCAGAATGCGCTGTTCCAACCGTTTCACCGCTCTTCGCTCCTCTCTCTTCTCTTGTCCATTTCCCGGGATTTCACCCCGGAACAAAAATAAGATACCTGATATTTTAACAAAAAAACTTCCGCTGTTCCATTCTATTTTTTGCACATATCTTGCTTGTTGTCAAGTGTTATTTCTGGTACAATATTTACACTTTAGAAGGGTAATCAACAAATTGTAGAAAAGGTCCCAAATTCGCCCAATGATACGAGAGAGAAAGGGGTACGAAGCCGATGAAAGTGAAACAATTCCTGACCGAATATGCCCTGCTCACCCTGGGCACTGCCCTGGTGGCCATGGGCACCTACTTCTTCAAGTTTCCCAATCACTTTTCCACCGGAGGTGTGACGGGCATCGCCGTCATTCTCTCCTCCATCTTCCCCTCCATCAGCTCCTCCCTGTTCGCCTCAGTCATCAACGTGGCCTTCCTCCTGCTGGGCTTTGGGGTGCTCAACCGGGGCTTCGGCGTGCGCACCGTGTACTGCTCCCTCCTCTTCTCCGGCATGCTGGCTGGGCTGGAGTGGCTGGTGCCTCTGTCCGGCCCCCTCACCGATGAGAAGCTGCTGGAGCTGTTCTTCGGCGTCATCCTCCCCGCCCTGGGCTCTGCCATCCTCTTCAACACCCAGGGCTCCACCGGCGGCACCGATATCCTGGCCATGATACTGAAAAAATTTACCAGCTTGGACATCGGCATGGCCCTGCTCTATGTGGACGTATTGATCGCCGGGTCCACCCTCATTTTGATTGACATTGAGACAGGCCTCTTCTCCCTGCTGGGCCTGGTGTTGAAGTCCGTGTTGGTGGACTCGGTGATTGAGTCTCTCAACCGGAAGAAGAGCTTTATTCTGGTGACCTCCTGCCCGGAAGAGGTGTGCGACTTCATCACCCACACCCTCCACCGCTCCGCCACCTTCTGGAAGGGCGAGGGTGCCTACTCCCATCAGGACAAGTGGGTGGTGCTCACCGCCCTGTCCCGGGCCCAGGCGGTGGCGCTGCGCCGCCACCTGAAGAGCATCGACCCCCACGCCTTCATGCTCATCACCAACTCCAGCGAGATCTTCGGCAAGGGCTTCCTCCGCGCCTGACCTTCACAAGTGCCATTTCCCATCCCAGACTCCGACAGAATTTTTCCACAGCTTCGTGCTACAATGTGGAAAAATACAGGGAAACCTGCGTTTCCCCAGGAGGCAGATGAGGAATGGCACTTTTTTTAAAGGATAAACGGCAGGTGCTCAACCTGCCCGTGGATAGCATCCACCCCAACCCCAACCAGCCCCGGAGTATCTTCTCCCAGGCGGAGCTGCAAGAGCTGTCCGACTCCATTGTCCAGCTGGGCATCTTACAGCCCCTGTCGGTGCGGAAGGTGGGGGGCGAGTGGGAGCTTATCTCCGGGGAGCGGCGGCTGCGGGCGGCCCAGATGGCGGGGATGACCATGGTGCCCTGCCTGGTGGTGCAGACGGATGAGGAGACCTCCTCCCTGCTGGCCCTGGTGGAGAACATCCAGCGGCGCAACCTGGACGTGTGGGAAGAGGCCATCGCCCTGCGCCGCCTCATCACCCTCCACCACATGTCCCAGGACGAGGTGGCCCGGCGGGTGGGCAAGAGCCAGTCGGCGGTGGCCAACAAGCTGCGGCTACTCAAGCTGCCCCCCGACGTCATCGACATCCTCCGCCAGGCCCAGCTCACCGAGCGACACGCCCGGGCACTGCTCAAGCTGGACAACGGAGAGGACCAGCGCAAGGCCGCCCAGTACATCGTCCGCAACAACCTCACGGTGGCCCAGTCCGAGGCGTACATCTCCAAGCTGTGCCAGGACACCAAGGCCAAGCAGCCCCCCTCCCCCATCTTGCGCATCAAGGATGTGCGGTTATTCTTCAACACCCTGCGCCGCTCGGTGAATCTCATGGAGGCGGCGGGGCTGCACACCCAGTGCACCAAGGAGGAAGTGGAGGATGGGGTGAAGGTGACCATTCACATTCAGAAACCTGCGGAATAAGAGGACACGCCGTCCCGGCGCTCGGGGCGGCGTGTTTCTTTTATTCCTTATATATATTATACCTGACTGAGAGGCTGCCCTTCTAACCGCCCATCGTTCCGGCTTGCCAGCCTGGTGGGGACGCTTCCCGCTGGGGGTTCCTTTTGCTCGGTCAAAAGGAACCAAAACCCGCTTAGGGCGTTCCCCCCTAAGAACCTCCCTGGGGTACTGGTTGGAACGTGCGCCTTTCTCTCTCCGGCCCTGGACCGTTCAGGTCACATAGATGGCGTAGACATTCTGTGGGTGGTGCCTGCTCCTCTGTAGGATGGTGCTTCTACCGCCAGGGCCTTACTCTGGTGAGCCGCTGTTCCCAGCGGTCGGGGGCCTGGCAGCGCAATTCTGGTGGGCTGGGCGCAAAAAGGCCCTGAACATCGCCAAATTTCTTGGGTTGATGGGCGTAGGGGAGGGGCTTGCCCCTCCCGAATCCCCCAGGGCAATGCCAGGAAACCAACGGGCCGGGCAAGCCACGGCCCCTACCACAGCAACACAGGAAGTGCGGCAAACACTCCCGGCGGCAGTCATCCGAAGCCGGACTCCCGGCGGCGGGAACGCCGCTTCTCCAGGGTAGGCCCTGGCAATCGAAGCGTGTACTATCAGAGGAGTCAACACGAACTGTAGAACGGCAAGCCATCTATGTGACCCCACCCGGACCAGGGCCGAAATAAGAAGGACGCAGGTGCATCCAGTACCGCGGGGTGGATTCCACAAGGCGGGGGAAGGCCCCGCCTTTGGTGGGTCTTTGGTGACTTTCTGCCCAGTCAGAAAGTTACCCTGCGGAGCAAACCTGGCTGCAAAGCCTGTATTTGGAAAAATAGAAGAACGGGCTACCTCAGTCCCTCGACTGAGATAGTCCAATTTGTTTCACGTGAAACACCTATTTTTTCTTACACTGTGGTGGTTGAAAAAATCCTCACAAAACGGTATAATCAAACTCAGTTCTGTTTATCCTTTGAATGAAAAAAGGCGGGTTGTGTTATGTCAAAAACCATTGCCATTGTTAACCAAAAAGGCGGTGTTGGAAAGACCACCACCTGTGTCAATCTGGCCGCGGCTCTGGGCCAACAGGGCCACAAGGTGCTGGTGTGCGACTTCGACCCCCAGGGCAACGCCACCTCCGGGTTTGGTGTGGACAAGTCCCACTCCCCCAGTGTGTACGACGTGCTGCTGGGCAACGCCCCCATGTCCAAGGCCATTGTATCCACCACCTGGGCGGACGTGGTGCCCTCCAACAAGGCCCTGTCCGGCGCCACCGTGGAGCTCATCGGCATGGACCGTCGGGAGTACCGGCTCAAGGACGCCCTGGAGGAAGTGAAGGCCAACTACGACTATATCTTCATCGACTGCCCCCCTTCCCTGGAGCTGCTCACCCTGGACTCCCTGTGCGCCGCCGACACTCTGCTGGTGCCCGTCCAGTGCGAGTACTACGCCCTGGAAGGTCTCAGCGACCTGATGTACACCGTGCGTCTGGCCAAGCGGTCCCTGAACCCCAACCTGGATTTGGAGGGCGTGGTGCTCACCATGTACGACGGGCGCACCAACCTGTCCATGCAGGTGGCGGAGGAGGTCAAGCGGTACTTCCCCGGCAAGGTGTACGCCAGTGTCATCCCCCGCAATGTGCGCCTGTCCGAGGCCCCCAGCCACGGCAAGCCGGTGCTGGCCTACGACAAGTGGTCCCGAGGCGCCGAGGCCTATGAGGCCCTGGCGGAGGAGTTTCACAACAAGAACAAAGCCTGATGTTTCACGTGAAACATCCCACTGAAATAGAAAGGAAGGGATAGCCACATGGCAAAAGTCAAAGGCGGCTTAGGCCGGGGCCTGGGCGCCCTCATGGGGGACGCCGCCCTCCAGACCCAAGAGGCGGGCTCGGTACAGCTGCCCATCTCCCAGGTGGAGCCGGGCCTGAACCAGCCCCGGAAGCGGTTTGACGAGGAGTCCCTGGCCGACCTGGCGGACTCCATCCGGGAGCACGGCATCATCCAGCCCCTCACCGTCCGCCGTCTCTCCACCGGATACTATCAGATCATCGCCGGGGAACGCCGGTGGCGGGCCGCCAAGCAGGCGGGCCTCAGCGAGGTGCCGGTGGTCATCATCGAGGCCGACGACCGCAAGGTGATGGAGCTGGGCCTCATTGAGAACCTCCAGCGGGAGGACCTGAACCCCATGGAAGAAGCGGAGGGGTATCTGGTGCTGCTCACCGACTACGGCCTGACCCAGGAGGAGGTGGCTCGGCGGATGGGCAAGTCCCGCCCCGCCATTGCCAACGCCCTGCGTCTCACCTCCCTCCCCCCTGCCGTCCGGGAACAGCTGGCCCAGGGCATCCTGTCCGCCGGACATGGCCGGGCGGTGCTCATGGTGGAGGGCGAGCAGGCCCAGACCGCCTTTGGCGCCTGGATTGCTGAACAGGGGCTGTCGGTGCGTCAGGCGGAGGCCGCCGCCAAGCACTTCACCCTGGAGCCCAAGGTGAAGAAGGAGAAGCCCATCAACGAGAACCAGATGTATATCGACCAGGCCCAGCAGCAGCTGGCCAGCCATCTGGGCCGCAAGGTGAAGATTACCAGCGGCAAAAAGAAGGGCCGTCTGGAGCTGGAGTTCTACAATGTGGACGATCTGAATCACCTGCTGGAGCAGCTGGGCCAGCTGCCGCAGGCAATGAAGAACGAAGAATGAAAAATGAAGAATGCAAGCCCTGAGGGTGCTCTGTCAGCCAGTTTTCTGGTATTACTCTGAGAAATTCGGGAGGGGCAAGCCCCTCCCCTACCGCCCCAAAATGTAATCCGTGCCGCACAGCGGCACACCATAATTATTCATTATTCACTATTCATTTTTCATTTATATTCTCCCAGAAACACGAATAAAGGAGCCAGTATTATGTTAGACATCAAGTTTATCCGGGAAAACCCCGAGGTTGTCAAAGAGAACATCAAGAAGAAATTCCAGGACGCCAAGCTGCCCCTGGTGGACCAGGTCATCGAGCTGGACCGCCAGAACCGGGACGCCATGACCGAGGCCAACAACCTGCGCGCCTCCCGCAACTCCCTGTCCAAGCAGATCGGTATGCTCATGGGCCAGGCCAAGAAGGACCCCTCCAAGCTGGAGGAGGCCGAGGCCGTCAAGGCCCAGGTGAAGGCCAACGCCGACCGCCTGGCCGAGCTGGAGGAGCTGGAGGGCAAGCTGGCGGTGGAGATTCGCTCCATCCTGCTGAAGATCCCCAACATCATTGACCCCTCCGTGCCCATCGGCGAGAGCGACGAGTTCAACGTGGAGGTGGAGCGGTTCGGCGAGCCCGCCACCCCCGACTTCGAGGTGCCCTACCACACCGCCATCATGGAGTCCTTTGACGGCATCGACCTGGACTCCGCTGGCCGCGTGTCCGGCAACGGCTTCTACTATCTCATGGGCGACATTGCCCGCCTGCACTCCGCTGTGCTGGCCTATGCCCGGGACTTCATGATCAACAAGGGCTTTACCTACTGCGTGCCCCCCTTCATGATCCACGGCAACGTGGTGGAGGGCGTCATGAGCCAGACCGAGATGGACGCCATGATGTACAAGATCGAGGGCGAGGACCTCTACCTCATCGGCACCAGCGAGCACTCCATGATCGGCAAGTTCATCGACCAGATCATCCCCGAGTCCTCCCTGCCCTACACCCTCACCTCCTACTCCCCCTGCTTCCGCAAGGAGAAGGGCGCCCACGGCATTGAGGAGCGCGGCGTGTACCGCATCCACCAGTTCGAGAAGCAGGAGATGGTGGTGGTGTGCAAGCCTGAGGAGTCCATGGAGTGGTACGAGAAAATGTGGCGTTACTCCGTGGAGCTGTTCCGCTCCCTGGACATCCCCGTCCGTCAGCTGGAGTGCTGCTCCGGCGACCTGGCCGACCTGAAGGTGAAGTCCTGCGACATTGAGGCCTGGTCCCCCCGTCAGCAGAAGTACTTCGAGGTGTGCTCCTGCTCCAACCTGGGCGACGCTCAGGCCCGCCGCCTGAAGATGCGTGTCAAGGGCGAGAACGGCATGTACCTGCCCCACACCCTGAACAACACCGTGGTGGCTCCTCCCCGTATGCTCATCGCCTTCCTGGAGAACAACCTCCAGGCCGACGGCTCCGTCACCATCCCCGAGGCTCTGCGCCCCTACATGGGCGGCACCACCGTGCTCACCCCCAAGCACTGAGATACAATACGAGGTAACTACAGATGAAAGCCTTTATTCGGGAATTCAAGACCTTCTTGAACCGGGGCAACGTGCTGGACCTGGCGGTGGGCGTCATCATCGGCGGCGCCTTCAAGTCCATCACCGACTCCCTCACCAACGACATTCTCATGCCCCTGCTGGGGCTGCTGGTCAATCGGGTGTCCTTCTCCGATCTGACCCTCACCCTGGGCTCCGCCACCATTGCCTACGGCAGCTTCATTGAGGCGGTGCTCAACTTCATCATCATGGCCTTTGCCGTGTTCTGCATCGTCAAGGCCTTCAACCGCCTCCACCGGAAAAAGGAGGAGGCCGCCCCCACTCCCAAGCCCTCCAAGGAGGAGCTGCTGCTCACCGAGATCCGCGATCTGCTGAAGGAGGGCAAGTAATGGAGGAGCAAGAACCCAGCTACACCCCCGCCTCCTTTGAAAAGCGGGTGGCGGCCTGGATCGGCATTGGGTACATGCTCATGCTCATTGCCCTCATCACCTACACCATCGCCACCGCCCGCACCCTCCCCGGCACCGCCCCCCTGCTGGTGGTGCCCGTGGGAATTGGCGTGCCCTTCATCGCCGTCCACCGCCAGCGCCAGGGTACCGCCCCCGGCGGCCTGGTGGGCACCATTCTCATCTGCCTGGTGTGCCTGGTGGCGGTGGTGCTGGGGCTTTGGCTGGGCGTGCCCGCCCTCATCGCCAACGTCACCACACCCCTGTAAAGGAGCACGCGCCCATGGAATCTCTCATTTCCACCGGCCTTGCCCAGCTGGACCTCCCCGCCTTCCCGGCGGATGCGGCGGCCAAGCTGGCAAAGTATGGTAATTTACTCATGGAACAAAATCAGGTGATGAACCTCACCGCCATCACCCAGCCCTTTGACGTGGCCACCCTGCACATGCTGGACTGTGCGCCCCTTTTAAACTGCGGGCGGCTGGAGCATGCCAAGCTCATCGACGTGGGCACCGGGGCGGGCTTCCCCGGCATGGTGCTGAAAACCCTCTGCCCCACCCTGTCCCTCACCCTGCTGGACGGGCTGCAAAAGCGGCTTTCCTGGCTGGAGACGGTGGCGGAGGAGCTGGAGCTGGAGGGGGTCACCACCCTCCACGCCCGGGCCGAGGAGGCGGGGCAAGACCCCGACCTCCGGGAGCAGTTTGACTTTGCCACCGCCCGGGCGGTGGCGGACCTGGGGCTTCTGTGCGAGATGTGCCTGCCCTTTGTGAAGGTGGGCGGGCGTTTCCTGGCCATGAAGGGCCCGGAGTGCCAGGAGGAGCTGGACCGGGCGGCCCGTGCCATCCCCACCCTGGGCGGCGTGCTCAAGGGCTGCTATGACTACCGGATTCCCCACACAGACATCACCCACCGGGTGGTGGTGGTGGAGAAGGTGGCCCCCTGCCCCGCCAAGTATCCGAGGCGTTGGGCGAAGATGCAGAAGACGCCCTTATAAATGAAGAACGAAAAATGAAGAATGAAGAATGCAGGACCTGGGGTGCGGCGCACCCCAGGAAGCTGCACTTTCATTCAATTTGTTTACAAAAAACTTGCGGTATGAGACAATTCATGATATGATTTTCTTGTTGTGGAGGAGGCTAAGGCATGGGAACATCGGTAATGGTCACATCTGGAAAGGGCGGAACGGGTAAAACCGCCCTCACTGCCGGCGTCGCCTCATGTCTGGCCGCCTTAGGCCGTCGGGTGCTGTGCATTGACGTGGACGTGGGTCTGCGCAATCTGGACATTGCCCTGGGCATGTCCGACCGGGCCGTGATGGACTTCTCCGACGTGATGGAACATCGCTGTCCCCTGCTCACCGCAGCGGCAGAGCACCCCCAAATTCGAGGTCTCTTTCTCCTCACCGCCCCCCTGTCCCTCATCAACCTGGATTTGAAGGGCTTCCGGGACGTGATTGACGAGGCCCGGGACTACTACGATTTCATCTTTCTGGACTCTCCGGCAGGACTGGGGGACGGGTTTCAGCTGGCCATGTACGCCGCGGACCGTGCCATTGTGGTCTCTGCCACCGAGCCCGCCGCCCTGCGGGATGCCCAGCGGGCGGTGACCAAGCTCATGGGCCAGATTGAGGATATCCACCTGGTGGTCAACCGGGTAGAGCCCCGCATGATCGGCAAGCTGCGCACCACCATTGACGTCGCCATGGACACCGCCGGACTGCCCCTGCTGGGCATGGTGCCGGAGGACCCCCAAGTTACCCTGGCGGCGGCACAGAGTGTCCCTCTGGTGTTGAAGACCTACAAGGGCGCTGCACCAGCTTATCTCAATATTGCCAAACGCCTGCTTGGCCAGCGAGTGCCCCTGTTGCACATCCGCTGAGCCCCCACAAGAAAGGAAGGATTCCCATGAACATTGCTCTGATGAGTCACGACAACAAAAAGGAGCTGATGGTGCAGTTCTGCATCGCCTACTGCGGCATCCTCTCCAAACATACCGTGTGCGCCACCAGCCGCACCGGCCGCCTGGTGGCTGAGGCCACCGGACTGCCCGTCCAGCTGTTTATGGCCCATGCTCACGGCGGCGCCCAACAGATCGGCGCCCGCATCGCCTACAACGAAATTGACATGGTGCTGTTTTTCAATGACCCCAATGCGGAGGATCTGGACCAGGACCTGCACTATATCACCCGCCTGTGCGACCAGAACAATGTGCCCATTGCCACCAACGCCGCCACCGCCGAGATGCTCATCCACGGCCTGGCTCGGGGCGACCTGAACTGGCGTGAGCTGATCAAACCCTCTACCCCGCTCAAAGTGTAAACTCATGTTCGGAGGTGTTGCCTCGGCAACACCTCTTTCCTTTGCGAAACGTCTCCTTTTCCCGTGGTAGGGGAGGGGCTTGCCCCTCCCGTCCCTGGTTGCGCCTGATTGCGGGAGGGGCAAGCCCCTCCCCTACGGCATGCTATGGGACCCCAGGCAGGACACGTTCCCCCCTATTCTAGCTGTAAGGAGTCCGATTCACATGGCAAAACAAAAACCCCGCACCCTCTCTGGGTTTATGGAACTGCTCCCCCAGCGTCAGGTGCAGTTTGACCGCATGGTGGAGCTGCTGCGCCGCTCCTATTCCCTCTACGGCTTCACCCCCCTGGACACCCCCGTCATCGAGGCCAGCGAGGTGCTGCTGGCCAAGGCCGGCGGCGAGACCGAGAAGCAGATTTACCGCTTTTTGAAGGGCGACACCGACCTGTCCCTGCGCTTTGACCTCACCGTGCCCCTGGCCAAGTACGTGGCCCTCCACTATGGAGATCTGGCCTTCCCCTTCCGCCGCTTCCAGATCGGCAAGGTGTACCGGGGCGAGCGCGCCCAGCGGGGCCGCTTCCGTGAATTCTATCAGGCGGACATCGACATCATTGGCGACGGCAAACTGGACATCGTCAACGAGGCGGAAATCCCCTCCATCATCTATCAGACCTTCACCTCTCTGGGTCTCAAGCGGTTCCAGATTCGGGTGAACAACCGGAAGATTTTGAACGGCTTCTATGCCATGCTGGGCCTCACCGAGAAGTCCGGGGACATCATGCGCACCGTGGACAAGCTGGAGAAGATCGGCCCCGAGAAGGTGGCCGCCCTGCTCACCGGCGAGGACATCGGCATCACGAGTGAGCAGGCCAACGAGATTCTCAAGTTCATCGCCATCCAGGGCGACAACGACCAGGTGCTCACCGCTCTGGAGGGCTACCGGGGCCGCCACGAGCTGTTCGACCAGGGCCTGGACGAGCTCACCTGCGTGGTGAAGTACCTCTCCGCCTTCGGCGTGCCCCAGACCCACTTTGCCGTGGATCTGACCATTGCCCGTGGCCTGGACTACTACACCGGCACCGTGTACGAGACCACCATGCTGGACCACCCGGAGATCGGCTCCATCTGCTCCGGCGGCCGCTACGACAACCTGGCCGAGTACTACACCGACAAGCAGCTGCCCGGCGTGGGCATCTCCATCGGCCTCACCCGCCTGTTCTTTGTCCTGGAGGATCAGGGCTACCTCAACGAGGAGATGGTCACCGCCCCCGCCGACGTGCTCATCCTGCCCATGACCGAGGACCTGGCCCCCGCCATCTCCTTTGCCACCCAGCTGCGCCAAGCTGGCGTGCGGGCCCAGCTGTACACCGAGCAGAAGAAGTTCAAGCAGAAGATGACCTACGCCGACAAAATCGGCGTGCCTTACGTGGCCTTCCTGGGCGACGACGAGATTTCCCAGAACGCCGTGTCCGTCAAGGACATGACCACCGGCCAGCAGGAGACCCTGCCCGTGGACCAGGCGGTGGACACCATTTCCAACGACCTGGCAGAACGGGTGGCTGGCATTGACCCCATCCAGGAACCTGAGCACTAATTGTAATATTTTATATCTATTATACATTTTGGAGTTGATTTCACATGGTTCAATCCCGTACCCACACCTGTGGGGAACTGCGCATGGAGCAGGTCGGCCAGACCGTCACCCTGGCTGGCTTCCTAGAAAACGTCCGTGAGGTGGGCCAGAATCTGGCCTTTGTGGTGCTGCGTGACTTCTACGGCACCACCCAGGTGGTCATCGAGACCGCCGAGATGATGGCCATCGTCAAGGACCTGAACAAGGAGTCCACCCTCCAGGTCACCGGCGTTGTCCGGGAGCGCGACAGCAAGAACCCCAAGCTGCCCACCGGCGACATTGAGGTGGTGCCCTCCGCCATCACCGTGCTGGGCCGCTGCCGCCACAACGAGCTGCCCTTCCCCATCAATCGCAGCCGGGAGGCGGACGAGACCCAGCGTCTGAAGTACCGCTATCTGGATTTGCGCAACCCTGAGGTGAAAAACAACATCATCCTGCGCTGCAACGTGGTGTCCGCCCTGCGCCAGGCCATGACCGCTGAGGGCTTTATGGAGATCACCACCCCCATTCTGACCGCCTCCTCCCCCGAGGGCGCCCGGGACTACCTGGTGCCCAGCCGCAAGCACCCCGGCAAGTTCTACGCCCTGCCCCAGGCCCCCCAGCAGTTCAAGCAGCTGCTGATGGCCTCCGGCTTCGACAAGTACTTCCAGATCGCCCCCTGCTTCCGGGACGAGGACGCCCGTGGCGACCGCTCCCCCGGCGAGTTCTACCAGCTGGATATGGAGATGGCCTTTGCGGGCCAAGAGGACGTGTTCGCCGTTCTGGAGCGTGTGCTGCCCCCCATCTTCGCCAAGTACGGCACCTACAACGTGGCCTCTCAGGCTCCCTTCACCCGCATCCCCTTCCTGGAGGCCATGGACAAGTACGGCTCCGACAAGCCCGACCTGCGCATTGACCTGACCCTCACCGACGCCACCGAGGTTTTGGCTGGCTGCGGCTTCGGTCCCTTCGAGGGCAACACCGTCAAGGCCATTGTGGTCACCGACTTTGTGGGCACCCGCAAGCAGATTGACGGCCTGTGCAACCAGGTGGAAGTGCAGTCCGGCGAGAAGGCCTACTGGTTCCGCTACGATGAGAAGGGCGAGATCGTGGGCGGCATCGCCAAGTTCGTCCAGCCCATCCGTGAGCAGGTGGTGGAGGCTCTGGGCCTCACTCCCGGCTGCTTTGTGGGTCTCACCGCCGGCAAGCTGCTCACCGCCCAGAAGACCGCCGGTGTGCTCCGCTCCAAGCTGGGCAACTTCTGCCCCAACCACATGGACCGTGAGCGCTACGAGTTCTGCTGGATTGTGGACTTCCCCATGTACGAGATCGGCGAGGAGTCCGGGCTGCTGGAGTTCTGCCACAACCCCTTCTCCATGCCCAACGGCGGCCTGGAAATCCTGAAAAAGGCCGCTGCCGGCCAGGTGGACCCCCTGACCATCACCGCCTACCAGTACGACCTGGTGTGCAACGGCGTGGAGCTGTCCTCCGGCGCCGTGCGGAACCACGACCCCGAGATCATGCTGGAGGCCTTCCAGCTGGTGCGTCTGGGCGAGGACGACGTGAAGAGCAAGTTCCCCGCCATGTACAACGCCTTCACCTATGGCGCTCCCCCCCACGCAGGCATCGCCCCCGGTGTGGACCGCATGGTGATGCTGCTGGCTGGTGAGGACTCCATCCGGGAAATCATCCCCTTCCCCATGAACAAGAACGCCCAGGACCTGATGATGGGCGCCCCCTCCTTCGTGGACCCCAAGCAGCTGGACGAGCTGCGCATTGTCTGCGTGGAGCAGGAAGAAGAATAAGATACCACAAGGCCCGGAGCGAATGCTCCGGGCCTTGCTTTGCCTTTTCTTTACCCTTTTTGAAGCTGTTTAACCTCTTCAGACTGCTTTTGCAGCACCTGCCTCATCTCATCGTCGGCGTCACGCACCCGCTTACACGCCTGGTCTGGGGTCTTGAGCCACACGTCATTCCCCTCCAGCCACACCTGGGCGATCTGATTGGTGGCGCCATACTGGCTCTCTGTAAATTTGACCACCCCGTCCGGGTCTCTCTGGGGCAGCTCCGCCTCCGCCGCCGAGTCCGCCATGAACAGCCCCAGGAGCACCGCCTGGGTCTCCTCCTGGTCCAGCTTTACCGTAGTAGTCAACCCCCACCCGGAGACGGGATACTCTACGGAGATCCAATACGCCGCCTTCTCTTGCCGGGTGAGGAAATACACATTGCTCGCCGCTAAAGCCACTATAATTGCCGCTAAGATAACAGAAACCACAATATATTTTTTCATACCTAAACCCTCACCCATCTATGACTCAAAGCATACCCAGCATCATGAACATAAACTGAGTACAAATATTCATTATATTTATAGATGTCGTATTTTTTGGTTATTATTTTATATTCTTTTATAAATTCAAACTTATAATAACCGCTTTTATACGGAACTGTAGTAGTGTAACCAATTCCGCTACCAGACATCTTTCCTGTTTCTGCGGTAAGAGTAACCGTTTTATAATCTA
>NHCFR00700__coassemble_979_pt1 | contig 42835 bp, 30 predicted proteins | sample NHCFR00700__metabat2_low_PE_012 | metagenome-assembled genome bin NHCFR00700 | reverse complement strand
GACCTCCCGCAGGTTGTGGGGCGGGATGTTGGTGGTCATGCCCACGGCGATGCCGGAGGAGCCGTTGACCAGCAGGTTGGGGAACCGGGAGGGGAGCACCCGGGGCTCTTTCAGGGACTCGTCGAAGTTGGGGTCCCAGTCCACGGTGTCCTTGTCGATGTCCCGGAGCATCTCGTTGCACATCTTGGACATTCTCGCCTCGGTGTAACGGTAGGCGGCCGGGGGGTCGCCATCCACGGAACCGAAGTTGCCGTGGCCGTCCACCAGGGGGTAGCGCATGGAGAAGTCCTGGGCCAGACGCACCATGGCGTCGTACACGGAGGCGTCGCCGTGGGGGTGATATTTACCCAGCACGTCGCCCACGCAGGTGGCGGACTTCTTAAAGGGCTTGTCGCTGGTCAGGCCGCTCTCGTACATGGAGTAGAGGATGCGGCGGTGCACCGGCTTCAGGCCGTCCCGCACGTCAGGCAGGGCACGGCCCACGATGACGGACATGGCGTACTCGATGTACGCATTCTCCATCTCGTGTTCCAAATTGATCTCTACAATTTTCTGGTCGGGAAAGGTAATGTCCCGACTCTGGTAATCTTCTTTGTTTGCCATGGATGCAATCTCCTCAATAGTCCAGGTTCATGGCCTTGTCGGCGTTGCGCTCAATGTATTCCCGACGGGGCTCCACTTTCTCGCCCATGAGCAGGGTGAAAATCTCGTCGGCCCGCACGGCGTCCTCCAGGGTGATGCGCTTGAGGGTGCGGGTCTCCGGGTTCATGGTGGTCTCCCACAGCTCGTGGGGGTCCATCTCGCCCAAGCCCTTGAAGCGGCTGATGTCCACCTTGGCGTTGGGGTTGTCCCCACGCATCTCGGCGGAGATTTTGTCCCGCTCCCCGTCGGTAAAGGCCACACGGGTCACCTTGCCCCGGGTGAGCTTGTACAGGGGGGGCACGGCGGCGTACACATAGCCCCGGTCAATGAGGGGGCGCATGAAGCGGAAGAAGAAGGTCAGAAGCAGGGTACGGATGTGGGCGCCGTCCACGTCGGCATCGGCCATGATGACCACCTTGTGGTAGCGCAGCTTCTCCTCGTCGAACTCGTCCCCCAATCCAGCGCCCAGGGCGGTGATGACGGGGGTGAGCTTGTCGTTGCCGTACACCTTGTCCGCCCGGGCCTTCTCCACGTTGAGCATCTTGCCCCACAGGGGGAGAATGGCCTGGAAGCGGGAGTCTCGGCCCTGCTTGGCCGAGCCGCCAGCGGAGTCACCCTCCACGATGTAGATTTCGGTCAAAGCGGGGTCCCGCTCGTAGCAGTCGGCCAGCTTGCCGGGGAGGGTGGCCCCCTCCAGGGCGTTTTTCCGGCGGATGTTTTCCCGGGCGCGGCGGGCGGCCTCCCGGGCCCGGTTGGCCATCATGGCCTTTTCCAGGATGGTGCGGCCCACCGCGGGGTTCTCCTCCAAAAACTGCTCCAGCTTGTCGGACACCACGGCGTTGACCAGGGTGCGGATTTCGCTGTTGCCCAGCTTGGCCTTGGTCTGGCCCTCGAACTGGGCCTCGGTGAGCTTCACCGAGATGACGCAGGTCAGGCCCTCCCGGCAGTCCTCGCCGGAGACCTTGTCGTCCCCCTTCAAAAGGCCCGCCTTCTTGCCGTAGGCGTTGAGCACGTTGGTGAGGGCCCGCTTGAAGCCCTCCTCGTGCATGCCGCCCTCGGGGGTGTGCACGTTGTTGGCAAAGGAGACGATGATCTCGTTGTAGCTGTCGTTGTATTGCAGGGCGATCTCCGCCATGGAGTCGTCCTTGGTGCCCGACATGTAGATGACCTCTTCATGCAGGGCGGTCTTGTTCTTGTTGATGAAGGTGACAAACTCCCGGATGCCGCCCTGGTAGCACATGGACTCCTCTTGCTCCTGGCCCGGGCGGCGGTCGGCCATGAGGATGTGAATGCCGGCGTTGAGGAAGGCCTGCTCCCGCATCCGCTTGTGGAGGATCTCGTAGTCGTACACGGTGTCCTCGAACATCTCCGGGTCGGGCTTGAACACCACCTCGGTGCCGGTGTGGTCGGTGGTGCCGATGATGGTCATCTCCTGGGTGATGTTGCCCCGGGAGAACTTCATCTCGTAGATGTTCCCGTTCTTGTGCACCCGCACCTCCAGCCACTGGGACAGGGCGTTGACCACGCTGGCGCCCACGCCGTGGAGGCCGCCGGAGACCTTGTAGCCGCCGCCGCCGAACTTGCCGCCGGCGTGGAGGACGGTGTACACCACCTCCAGGGCGGGCCGCCCGGTCTGGGGCTGGATGTCCACGGGGATGCCGCGGCCATTGTCGGTGACCCGGATGACGTCGCCGTCCAGAATCTCCACGGTGATGGTGTCGCAGTACCCGGCCAGGGCCTCGTCGATGGCGTTGTCCACGATCTCATACACCAGGTGGTGGAGACCGGAGGACGAGGTGGAGCCGATGTACATGCCCGGCCGCTTGCGGACCGCCTCCAGCCCCTCCAGGACCTGAATCTCGGACGCGCCGTACTCGTGCTCCACGGCGGTGGGGCTGTGTTCCATATGTTCTGACATTGCTAGTTCCTCCCGAAAAACGTTCAGTGGTTATAAAAACTGTCATGTTCTCCTCCTCAAAGAGGAGAACTCAGGTGTCGTCTGTCTATTCGGCCAGGGGGCCCGGCCTGCCAGCCTGGTGGGGACGCTCCCCGCTGGGGGTACCTTTTGAGCGGGCAAAAGGTACCAAAACCCGCTTAGGGCGTTCCCCCCTAAGAACCTCCCTGGGGTACGGGGCTGTCCCTGCGTCAAGTGTCAGTTCGGCCCTGGCCCCGGTGAGGTCACATGGATGGCCTGGCAAATCTATGGGCAGCGCCCCCTTCTCTGTGAGTCGATGCCGCTCCTTCCAGGGCCTTACCCTGGTGTGCGGCGTTTCCGCCGCCGAGCGAATCCTCCGGTAACTGCCAGCCTCAAGCCTCCCGGAGGGAGCCATAATCCGTGCCGCCACAGGCGGCACACCGCAATTATTCATTCTTCATTTTTCATTATTCATTGGCGAATCCAGCCCCGTCCAGGGGTTGGATTCCGCCCGTTTCGCCAGCGTGGCAGCGCTAAATTGGGAGAGAAACACCACTTCCTCCCCCTCCTCCGTCTCACACAGGATGAAGGAGCGAGGCAGGTCTTCCCCCACAAAGATCACCCGTCCCTCCTCCTCGGCCCGGTCCAAAAAGGTCCGGGTGCGGTGGGACCAGGTGGTGTTGTCCAAGTCGAAGATGCCCACCAGGTCCTCCTCGGGCACCATGACTTGTTGTCCCATATACAGATACACAGCCCTTACTCCTCCTGTAATGCCCCTTGGCAGATGTGGAACACCTTGCCCTGCTCCAAAAGCTCCTCCTTCTCCACCTCGCAGCAGGTGATAAACACCTGCCCCGTGGGGATGCGGTTGAGGACAAACTCCTGCCGCCGCCGGTCCAGCTCCGAGAGCACGTCGTCCAGCAGCAGCACCGGCCATTGCCCGGTGTCCTGGAACATGATGTCCCGGGCCGCCAGCTTCAAGGCCAGGGCGGCGGTGCGGGTCTGCCCCTGGGAGGCAAAGCCCTTGGCGGACTGGCCGTTGATGTCCAGCACCAGGTCGTCCTTGTGGGGCCCGGACAGACAGCTGCGGCTGTGAATCTCCGCCTGTTTGTGGCGCTCCATGTGGTCCAGCAGCTGCTCCAAAATCACTTTGGGGGCGGCTAAGGGGTCGGTGACGGTGGACACGGTGTGATAGGAAAGGTCCAGCACCTCCCCGCCCCCGGAACAGTCGGCGTGAATGGCGGGGGCAGTCTCCTGGAGCCGTTTCACAAAATGGGCCCGGTAGTGAATCAAAATGGCCCCATACTCCGCCATCTGCTGGGAAAAGGCGTCCAGGGCGTACAGCAGCGAGGGCTTCTCCCCGCAGTCCCGCAAAATCCGGGTCTTGTGCTCCCACAGCCGCCGATAGTTGGACAGGGCCATGGCATACCGGGGGCGCAGCTGACAGATGCAGTCGTTTAAAAACCGACGCCGCACCCCGGCCCCCTCCCGGATGAGGTGTAGGTCCTCCGGGCAGAAGAGCACCGAGGGCAGCAGCCCCGACAGCTCCCCCAGGGTCTTAAGCCCCACCCCGTTGCAGGTAAACTTCCGCCGTGCCCCCACGGGCAGCTGGGCATCCAGCACCAGCTCCCGCTGGCCGTTCCACAGCTTCCCTGTCACCCGGGCCCGGTCACAGCCAAACTGCACCAGCTCCCGGTGGTTTCTCGCCCGGTGGGACCCGCCGGAGGAGAGATAGCCGATGGCCTCCAACAGATTGGTCTTGCCCTGGGCGTTCTCCCCCACAATGACGTTGACTCCCCCGTGGAAGTCTGCCTCCAGGTGGGTGTAGTTGCGGAAGTGCTCTAAGGTGAGCCGCTGGACGGTCATTCCACCGTCAGCTCCAGCTGCCCGTCCACCTCCACCACGTCGCCGGGGCGGATTTTCTTGCCCCGCATGGTGCAGGTCTCGCCGTTGACCTTCACCAGACCGTCCTGGACGATCTGCTTGGCCTCACCGCCGGTGGCCACGGCGTTGGCAAACTTCAAAAGCGCATCCAATTTAATGAATTCCGTGGTGATTTGAATCTTGTCCTTTTGCATGGAATGTTCCTCCTTGTGCCCCGCATGGGCACACCTATTCACTCTTCACTGGCATAGCCCTGCCAGCCTGGCAGGGACGCTCCGCTGGGCCCGATTTCTCAGCGATGAGAAATCGGGGAAAGAATCGCTTAGGGCGTTCCCCCCTAAGGACCTCCCTGGGGTACTGGTTGGAAGGTGCGCCTTCCTCTTTTCGGCCCTTCACCCGGTAGGGTCACATAGATAGCGTGGAAATTCTATGGGTCGTGCTTACTTCTCTGCACAATAGTACTTCTATTCTCAGGGCCTTACCCTGGTGAGCCGCTGTTTCCAGCTATCGGGGGCCTGGTTCCCGGCGGCGGGAACGCCGCTTGGCCAAGGTAGGCCCGGACATAGAAACCGCCCAGCCATAGGGCCAGCTGCCCAGGGTAGCCTGGTGTGGTGGCACGAACAGGGGCCACAGCAAGGGTGACGGGCCGAATGGACACTTGCCGCACGCCAGCCTCGTACCCCAAGGGGGGTACTTAGGGGGGAACGCCCTAAGCGGGTTTTGGTTTCTTTTGCCCGCTCAAAAGAAACCCCCAGCGGGAAGCGTCCCCGCCAGGCTGGCAAGCCTACGCCAAGGAATCCTTTACAAGGAAAATCTAATATTTCAATCGGAAATAAATATACATCAATTATTGTATATTTATTCACCTGCTTTCAGCCGCACCGGCAGAATCATATACAAGAAGTTATCAGGCTCCCCATCCTTGGGCAGCAGCAGGCAGGGGGAAGTGGGGGTACCCAGCTCCATGCGCACCTCCTGGGCGGGGGCGGCCTTCACAGCTTCCATCAGATACCGGTTGTTGAAGCCGATCTCCAGCCCCTGACCGTCTCCGGCAATGGGGCAGCGGTCAAAGGCGGAGCCGATGGCAGTTCTGGAAGAAATAGCCAGAGAACCGTCCTCAAACTTGCACCGCAGGGGGCTCTTCAGCTTATCATTGATAATGAGAGAGGCGCGGTCAATGGACAATTGCAGCATAGAGGTGTCCACATACAGGGAAATGGGGTTATTTTGGGGGATGGTCTGGCGATAATTGAGGAATTCGCCCTCCAGACGCCGGGACACCAGCAGGGTCTGACCCACCTGGAAGGTGACGTGGCGGTCACCCAGAGTGACGATCACCTCGTCGTCGCAGTCGGCGCAGATGCGCTCCACTTCGGTCAAAGCGTTACCGGGAACCACAAAAGAGAAGGTATTCATGCCAAATTTACGGATAAAAGTTTCTCTTCTCAGGGCCAGGCGATAGCCGTCCACCGCCACCAGGGTCAGGGTGGCGTCCTCCACCTCGAAGAGGGCGCCGGTGTGGACGGGCCGGGACTCGTTGGTGCTCACGGCAAAGAGCACCTGGGAGAGCATGGACCGGAGGGCGGACTGGGTCAGGGTGACGGAACTGCCGTCGTCCACGGCGGGCAGCTCGGGAAATTCGTCGGCGGGGCTGCCCATGATATCAAACGAGGTGGGTCCACAGGCAATGTGGACGGAATTTCCCTCGGTGGACACGGTGATCATGTCGTCGGGCAGCTTTCGGATGATCTCACCAAACAGTCTTGCCGACAAAATCAGAGAACCGGGCTGGGTGACCTGGGCGTCCACCCGGGTGATGATGCCGGTTTCCAAATTGTATCCAGACAGGCGCAGACCTTCGGTGGAGGCCTCCACTAAGATGCCTTCCAGAGCAGAAATGGTGCTTTTGGTGGCGACCACTCGCCCTGCGATCAATACTGCTGACTGTAAAATGGCTTTTTCACAGGAAAATTTCATGGTGTGCATCCTTTCTCGTTTCCCCGCCAAAAAGAGAGGAAAGGTTTAAAAAAATCGTAGTAGGCAGTAGGGGGTGCGGAAGCTGTGGAGATTTCCACAACGCTTACGGCCCCAAGGGTTTCCGGGTTTTGAAAACTTCCACACAGCTTCCACAGCCTCCATAGGGGACCATGGGTCACAGGGGACCTCCACAGCCTTCCACACCACCGTCCGCAAGATTGTGGAAAACTCGGTTGAAGTTGTGGAAGCTCTCAGAAGCGGCTTGCAAGAGTTCTTGCAAATCCTACCGAGGGCTGTTTTACCAGGCCGAATTGACGGCGTTGGTGATGTCCCGGATGATCTCGGTGAGCTCGGGCTGCTCTTTCATCATCTTCTCCACCCGGTTGATGGAGTTGAGGACGGTGGAGTGGTGACGGCCGCCGAACTGCTGGCCGATCTCCGCCAGAGACAGCTGGGTCATCTCACGAATAATATACATAGCCACGTTACGGGCGGTGGTGATCTCCTTGTTCTGGCTCTGGCCCCGCAGGGCGTCGCTGTCCAGCTCGTAGAACCGGGCCACCTCCTGGATGATGGTCTCCGCCGAGGGCAAAAAGTCCTCTTTGGCCCGGAGAATGTCTCGAACCGCCCGGATGGTGTTCTCCACATCCACCTGGGCCCCCATCAGCTCCTGGAAGGCCATGATCTTGTTGACCACGCCTTCAATTTGCCGCACGTTGGAGGTGATGTTCTCCGCCACGTAGGACAGCACCGGGTCGGGGAGCACAATGCCCCGCTCCAGAGACTTATTTTTCAGAATGGCCATACGGGTCTCGTAGTCCGGGGGCTGAATGTCCGCGGGCAAGCCCTGCTCGAATCGGGTCTTCAGACGCTGCTCCAGCCGCAGCATCTCCTGGGGCGGGCGGTCGGAGGTGAAGACGATCTGTTTTTTCTGCTCATACAGGGTATTAAAGGTGTGGAACAGCTCCTCCTCGCTGGAGTCCTTGCCGGCGATGAACTGCACGTCGTCCATCAAAAACAGGTCCACCGTCCGATACTTGTCCCGGAAGCCCTGCATGTCGTTGCCGTGGCGCAAATTCGAGATGAGTTCGTTGACGAAGTCCTCGCTTTTGATGTACATGATCCGGTAGTTGGGGTGATTTTCCCGCACCCGGTTGGCGATGGCGTGGAGCAAGTGGGTCTTGCCCAGGCCGGACTGGCCGTAGATGAACAGGGGGTTGTAGGCTCCGCCCGGCTCGTTGGCCACCTTCACAGCGGCGGTGAAGGCGAATTTGTTGGTGGAGCCCACTACAAATCGGTCGAAGGTGTACTCCTGGAAGGCGGGGTCCCCGGGCTGGGTGGGGCCGGCCTTGCGGTACTGGTCCCGCTCCTCGGGGAGCATCAGGGTCACCGCCACGTCAAAGGAGAACAGCTCCCGCAGTCCGTTTTCCACTGCGGTCAAAAACCGGGTGCGGATGATGTTGCGCTTAAATTCGGTGGGGACGCAGAGAATGAGGCCGCTCTCATCCAGAGCCACCGCCTCCACGTCTCCAAACCAGGTTTCGATGGACACGGCGGTCATGTCCTTCTCCATCAAAGTCTTTACTTTTTCCCATACGTCAGCAGCTGACTTCATGGCATGAGCCTCCTCAAACAAAACAAGAGAGTATTTCAGCCTTCCGCCTAGGGGCTTTCTGAAAAGTCGAAATCATTGACTTTTCCAACCATCAACGCCAGCTACTGCGTTAAAAATGCTCGGAATCCACCCAGGATTCCTGCGCTTTTTGCCTTGTATCTGTCTGTTGCTTGTGGAAAATTCGGCGATTTCTTGGTTTTCAGATACGCCCTAGGGTGCGGAAAAACAGGCCGCTAAATGGGAAACCAGAGCTTCCGGTGGGTGTAGCGGCACACATCTCATACACAGATTGCCCCAAAGGCGCAAAAAACCGTTCCCCTGGTCGTGGGCCGGGACTTTGGAGGCAAGCGCCAAAGCCCCGGTGGGTATCACCGGGGAAGCAGGAGAGCATGAGCATTGTGGATTGGTAACAAGCATTATATCAAAAAAAACGCCAAAGGGCAATTCTATATTTATATTGTAGCAGAAAAATTTCCACACTTTCTCCACAAATTGCGGAAAAACGGATGGTGTTGTTAAAAGGAAAAAATACCAACACAACATCTTGTGTTACCCAATTCTTGCGAAAAAACATTGGAATTTTTCTTGACAGAAGGGGGAGATTTGGGTATAATTTCGTGTGCGCTATTGAGCGCATTGATTTTACCGACCGCATCCCACACGGGATGTTGTGGAGGGCGGCACAGCCCCCCGTAAGGGCTTTGTGCTTTGCCAATCTGTACAGGAGGTGTTTCCGCATGGTTCGTACCTATCAGCCCAAGAAGCGTCATCGCTCCAAGGTCCATGGTTTCCGTAAGCGCATGGCCACTGCCAACGGCCGCAAGGTTCTGGCTCGCCGTCGTGCCAAGGGCCGCGTCCGTCTCACCCACTGATGGTGGCAACAGCGGCAACATCGGATATATGTGAATAAAGCAGGGGCGCGGGAGAAATCCCTCGCCCCTACGTTCGTATACGTGGAGACCTTACCATCCATGCCCCTGCGGCCCCTTGCGGCTCTTTTCCGCCCCAAATTCGTTGCGACTTTTTGAAATACACAAAGTATTTCTGCAAAGCCGCGCCTCTTTGGTGACGAAAAATTTCTCGCAAGTGTCTCTTGGGGATGGATGGCAATGTCTCCACAGGAACTACCTGTTTTTTCATCATTCCGATGTTCCACCCTGATGAAGGGAGTTTTTTTGTGAAATACACGGTATCGTTAAAGGAAAACCACATCTTCCGCCGTCTCTACCGCAAGGGCAGCACCGCCGCAGACAGCCGCTTGGCCATCTACGTGCGGCGCAACGGACGGCCCGGCAATCGGCTGGGCCTCACCGTGTCCACCAAGGTGGGACATGCTGTGGTGCGCAATCGGCTGCGCCGCCGCCTGCGGGAGATCTACCGCCTGCATGAGCACCAGCTGGTGCGGGGGGTGGACCTGGTGGTGGTGGCCCGGGTGCGGGCCGGTTCCTCGTATTACCGACAGCTGGAGGAGTCCTTTGTGCGGCTGTGCCGCAAGCTGAATCTGGTGGAGAAGTGAGAGCATGAAACAGATTTTGCTGTTTCTGGTGCGGTATTACCGCAAGAACATCTCCCCCACCCGGCCTCCCAGCTGCCGCTTTATTCCCACCTGCTCCACCTATGCCCTTCAGGCCATTGAGGTCCACGGGGCGCTCAAGGGTGGGCTGTTGGCGGCGTGGCGGGTGCTGCGCTGCCATCCATTTCACAAGGAAAAAGGCTTCATCTACGACCCCGTACCACCGAAAAAAACTCGATTATCCAGGAGGTAACACATGGATATCTGGCAAATCCTCATGACGCCCTTTAGCTGGTTGCTGGAGACCTTCTGTCGGGTCTTCGACAACTACGGCGTGGCGCTGATCTTCTTTACCCTGGTGGTGAAGGTCATCCTCTTCCCCCTGTCTCTGAAGGGCAAGAAGAGCATGATCAAGATGAATCTGCTCAACAGCCAGGTCAAAGAGATCCAGCAGCGCTGCGGCAATGACCGGGAGCGTTATAGTCAGGAGGTCAACAAGCTCTATGCGGACAACAACGTCAGCCCCATGGGCGGCTGCGGTTGGTCCCTCATCCCTCTGGCCATCCTGATGCCTCTGTATGCCATCATCCGCCGACCCCTCAAGTATTTGATGGGTCTGAGCGATGCAGGCACCACCGCCGTGGCCAACGCCCTGGGATTGCAGGGCTTTGTGGCCGGCTCCGGCTACGGTGAGCTGACCCTGGCCGCCACCATGAACAGCGGTAACCTGGCCACCGCCAAGGAGGCCGTTACCGCCGCTGGCCTGTCCGCAGGCGGCATGTTTGTCATCAACTTTAACTTCCTCGGCCTGGATCTGTCCCAGATCCCCAACTGGAAGTTCTGGGACGGCGGCATCACCCCCAACTCCGTGGGTCTGTTCCTGCTGCCCGTCATCTCCGCCTGCCTGTCCCTGCTGTCCATGATCGTGTCCCAGCGCACCAACCAGATGAACGCAGACCAGAAGCCCGCCGGCATGAACTCCATGATGATCATGAGCCCCCTGATCTCTCTGTGGATCGGCTTTGCCATGCCCGCCGGCTTGTGTGTGTACTGGATTGCCAACTCCCTGTTCATGATGGTGCAGGAAGTCATCTGCGGCAAGATGCTCAAGAAGGACTATGAGGCCGCCCAGCGCCAGATCGCCGAGCAGGCTGCCAAGGCCAAGGAGGCCGAGAAGGAGCGCCGCCGCCAGGCCGCCCAGCGCAAGGCGGAGGCTCTGGCCGCCAACAAGGGCAAGAAGGTCAAGGAGAAGAAGAGCAAGGGCGTGGACGTCACCGCCAGCCGGGAGGGTATGCGTACCTATGCCCGTGGCCGTGCCTACGACCCCAACCGCTACCCCATCACCCCCTATGTGGACCCCAACCCCGTCCGCCACACGGTGGAAGAGGATGTGGAGCCGGAGGAGACCGAGCCTGTGGTGGAGAAGAAGGACACCACCACCCCGGTGATTCCCCCCGTGGTGCCCGAGGCCGTGGAGGCCGACCAGGATGGGGAGTATGAGGAGGCCTACGCCCCCGAGAGCGAAGAGCAAGACCCCAAGGGCTAAGGAAGGAGTGCACCATCGTGCTGAAGTTTATTGAAGTAACCGGCAAGAATGAGGACGAGGCCATTGCCAAGGGTCTGGCCCAGCTGGGTCTGGACCGGGACGATGTGTCTCTGGAGATTTTGGAGCGAGGCAAGACCGGCTTTTTGGGCATCGGTTCTGTGCCCGCCAAGGTAAAGCTCACCTACGAGGCCCCCGATGAGGCCCCCGTGGTGGAAGAGCAGCCCGCCCCTGCCCCCGCCGCCCCTGTGGTGGAGGAGAAGGTGGTGCCCGTGGTGGCCACCCAGAGCGTGGAGGAGCAGCCCGCCCAGACTTCCACACCTGTGGTGGAAGTTGTGGACGACGAGGTGGCTCAGGGCATCATCCGCTTCCAGTCCGGCCTGTTCGCCCAGATGGGTGTGGAGGCCACGTCCCGGGTGACCCGGGACGGGGACACCTACCAGGTGGTGCTGGAGGGCGAGAATATGGGCGCCCTCATTGGCCACCGGGGCGAGACCCTGGACGCCATCCAGCAGCTCACTGGCTACGTGGTCAACCGGGGCCGCAGCCACCGGGTGCGCATCCACGTGGATGCCGAGGGCTATCGTGCCCGCCGGGAGGAGGCCCTCCAGCGGCTGGCCCACAAGACCGCTGCCAAGGTGGTCAAGTACCGCCGCAACATCACCCTGGAGGCCATGAACGCCTACGAGCGCCATGTCATCCACGCCGCGCTCCAGGATGTGGCTGGTGTGAGCACCTATTCCACCGGCACCGAGCCCAACCGCCGCACGGTTGTGGCTTATACCCCCCAGAAACATTAACAACTTCATGGCCTGCTGTGGAAGTCCACGGCAGGCCATTGTTGTATTCCTGTTTTCTCCCTCGGGAGAGAAGAGAGTTTTCTCTTCTCCGATTTCTCAGGAGGATGTCCCCATCTTGGTGGGGACGCTCCGCTGGGGTCCATTTTGAGTGGCCAAAATGGACGAAAAGCCACTTAGGGCGTTCCCCCCTAAGGACCTCCCTTGGGGTACGAGGCTGGACCTGCGTCAAGCTGGTGTTCGGCCCGTCACCCTTGCTGTGGCGCCTAGTTCTGCCACCACACCAGGCCACACGGGGCAGCTGGCCCTATCGCCAGGTGGTTTCCACAGCCGGGCCTACCCTGGCCAAGCGGCGTTCCCGCCGCCGGGAGCCAGACTTTCGTTAGCTGGGAACAGCGGTGCACCAGGGTAAGGCCCTGGGGGTAGAAGCGATATTTGCCGTAGAAGCTGGCATTTATAAAAGAAGTGCCATGCCATCTATGTGACCCCACCGGGCCAAGGGCCGCAAAGAGGAGGACGCAGGGACACCCCGTACCGCGGGGTGGATTCCACAAGGCGGGGGAAGGCCCCGCCTTTGGCGATTCTTTCCCCTCTTTCTCATCGCTGAGAAAGGGGGCCCAGCGGAGCGTCCCCGGCGGGGGCGCAGGTCTGCGACTGAGAAATCGGAGAAGAACAGATTTTGATATCAGCCCTTATGGGCTTTCAGCTTCCCTAAAAGGGAAAGCCAAGTGAAGCGTGAAAAAGGAAGCGATGCTTATGCCAACTCCCCTCTACGACCGTCTGGTGGAGCTGTCCCAGCTCCCCCTCACCCGCCTGGATATGCCCGGCCACCACGGCCACCCCGCCCCGGGTCTGGACTTCTGGCCCGCCCATCTGGACGTCACCGAGCACCCCGCCACCGGGGACCTCTTCGACCCCGAGGAGGACGACCCCATCGCCGCGGCCCAGGCCCTGTGGGCTGAGGCCGTGGGCATGGAGTCCTGCCTCTTTCTCACCGGCGGCTCCACCCAGGGCATCCACGCCGCCCTGGCCCTCACCGCCGGGACAGGCGGCGAGGTGCTGCTGGACCGAGGGTCCCACCGCTCCGTGTTCAACGCCCTGGCCCTCTTAGACCTCACCCCCCACTACCTCCCCCGCCCCTGGCTGGAAGAGGAGGGGGTCACCGGACCTATCCAGCCCCAGGACGTGGCCCAAGCTCTAAAAAACCACCCAAATATCAAAACGGTGTGTATAACCTCGCCAACTTATTACGGCGTGTTGTCGGATATTCCCGCGATTGCGGCCATTTGCCACGCCCACGGGGCCAAGCTCATGGTGGACGGAGCCCATGGGGCCCACCTGCCCTTCTTGGGATACACCGGGTACAGGTATGCCGACGTGGTGGTGGTGTCCACCCACAAGACCCTCCCCGCCCCCGGCCAGACCGCCCTGCTGCTGGCCCAGGGGTACACCGCCGACCAGCTGCGATGGGCGGCCTCCCTCTACGGCACCTCCTCCCCCAACTATGTGATGATGGCGGCGTTGGATGTGGTGCGGGACTACCTGGAGGGGGACGGGCGGCGAGCTTACACAGAAACCGTGCAGCTTGTGGAAAACTTGCGAGCCTCCTTCCCCGCCCTGCGCCCAGTGGGTGTGGAGCTGGACCCCACCCGGCTGGTGCTGAAATGTAGGGATGGCTATGGGGCGGCCAAGACCCTCATGGACCGGGGCATCTATTACGAGATGGCGGACTCCGGCCACGTGGTGCTCATTTTCACCTGTGCCGACGGACCCCAAACGGTGGCCGCCCTCACCGCTGCCCTGGAGGGGGTGGACCTGGGCGGGGCCTCCCTTCTGCCCCCGCCGCCCCTGCCGCCCCAGCAGCTCATGAGCCCCCGACAGGCCCTGTTTGCCCCCACCAAGGAGGTGGCCTGGGACCAGGCGGAGGGGGAAGTGTGCGCCCAGCAGCTGGCCCCCTATCCCCCCGGCATTCCCGTGGTGGCCCCTGGTGAAAAAGTAGACAAAAAACATCTGGCCTATTTGGCCCAGATAGGATATAATACTGGTAGTATCAAAGTGGTCCATCGTTGACTCAACGTAAGGGGGAGATCCTATGAAATTGATCATTGCTATCATCAACCATGACGACGTGGGTACCGTGACCCAGAACCTGTCCAAGAAAGGGTTTTCGTCCACCCGTCTGTCCACCACCGGCGGCTTTTTGATGGCGGGCAACGTGACGTTGCTCATCGGCGTGGAGGACGAAAAGGTGCAGGCGGTGATGGACATCATCCGGGAGTACTCTCACAGCCGCAAGCAGCTCATCCCCACCGCCTCTGAGATGACCTATGGGTACATCCCCACCATGCCGGTGGAGGTCACCGTGGGAGGCGCCACCGTGTTCGTGGTGGATGTGGAACGGTTTGAACGGCTGTGATGGACTTGCCCCAGACCCTCTCCCACGCCTATCTCATCACCGGAGGCAGTGAGCAGCAGCGCCAGGAGCTGGCCCGCCGCATGGCGGCGGCCTATCTGTGCACTGGCCAACCTGCGCCCTGCGGCGTGTGCCGTCCCTGCCGGAAGGTACAGGGCGGCATCCACCCGGATGTGCAGTGGGTGACCACCCTGGCGGACAAGCGGGAAATTACCGTAGATCAGGCCCGGACCCTCCGGGCCGATCTCTATGTCACCCCCAATGAGGGGGCCCGGAAGGTGTATATCATCGACCCCGCCGACGCCCTCAACCCGGCGGCCCAGAATGCGCTGCTGAAAAGCCTGGAGGACGGCCCTGCCTACGGGGCCTTTCTTCTGCTGGCAGAGCAGCCCGGGCGGCTGCTGGAGACGGTGCGAAGCCGGTGCGAGACCCTTTCCCTGCCCCCCCAGGAGGACCAGCCCGACCCCCAGCAGCTGGAGAAGGCCCAGGCCCTGGCCCAGCTGCTGCTCACAGGCAGCGAGCTGGAGGTGGCCCAGCAGCTCACCGCGCTGGAGCTGGAGAAGCCCAAGAGCGCCCAGCTGCTGGAGCTGCTCTCCCTCACCGAGGGGTGCGTGGCCGGACAGCTGGCCCAGCATCCCCAGCGCGGGGTGAAGCTGCTGCAAATTTTGAAGCAGTGCCGGGAAAACGGGGTGTACAACCCTGGCGCCGGCCATGTGCTGGGCTGGGTGTGCGCCCGCCTGTTCGCCTGATTTCGATATACTACGGAGGAACATCCATGACAGAGATCATCGCAGTCCGCTTCAAAGCGGGCGGAAAGCAGTATTATTTTGACCCCCAGGGCCTCACCGTCCCCCAGGGCGCCGGGGTCATTGTGGAGACGGGAAAAGGGGTGGAATACGGCACCTGTTCCCGCTCCAACGCCATGGTCCGGGACGACGTGGTGGTGCAGCCCCTGCGCCCCGTGGTGCGTCTGGCCACCCAGAAGGACGAAAAGCAGATTCAGGACAACCACCGCAAGGAAAAAGAGGCCATGAAGATCTGCCAGCAGCTGGTGGAGCGCCACGGCCTGGACATGAAGCTGGTGGAAGTGGAGTACAGCTTTGACGGCAGCAAGATCATCTTCTTCTTCACCTCCGAGGGCCGGGTGGACTTCCGGGCCCTGGTGAAGGATTTGGCCAGCATCTTCCGCTCCCGCATCGAGCTGCGGCAGATCGGCGTCCGGGACGAGGCCCGGATGCTGGGCGGCTTGGGCATCTGCGGCAAGCCCTTCTGCTGCCACCAGTTCTTAGACGAGTTCCAGCCGGTGTCCATCAAGATGGCCAAGACCCAGAACCTGTCCTTGAATCCCACCAAGATTTCGGGCACCTGCGGCCGTCTGATGTGCTGTTTGAAGTACGAGCAGGAGGCCTATGAGGACGCCGTGAAGCGGTGCCCCAAGCAGGAGTCCTTTGTGGAGTGCCCCGACGGCGTGGGCAACGTCACCGCCGTCAACCTCCTGCGGGAGCAGGTGAAGGTGCGGCTGGAGGACTCCACCGAGCAGCCCAAGACCTACCGTACCACCGAGATTCGGGTGGTGCGCTCTGGCAAGGGCAAGCGCCCCGAGGACTATGTGGCTCCCCCCAAGGAGGAGCTGGAGAAGCTGCGCTACATTCCCCCCGAGGAGGAGCGCAGTATGGGCAGCACCGCCAGTCTGGCGGCCCTGTTGGAGCAGTATATGGGGGCCAATGGGGACGGCGAGGAGAAGAAGTCCTCCTCCCGCAATCGCCGCCGCCGAGGCGGCGGAGCCAAGAAGGAGGCCCAGCCCCAGCCGGACAAGCAGCCTAAGGCCAAAGCCCCCCAGCAGGGCGGCGGGGCCAGCAAGCGGGGCGGCGCCAAGCAGCCCCAGGCCCAGAAGGGCACGCAGCAGCTCCGCCAGGGGCAAAAGCAGTCCCAGCCGAAGCCCCAGCAGCAGGCCAAGCCCAAGCCCGCCCCTCAGCAGCAGCCCCAGAACCAGGCCAAGCCCAAGCCCGCCCCTCAGCAGCAGCCCCAGAACCAGGCCGGAGAGGGCGGCGAGAAGCGCCGCCGCAGTCGGCCCCACCATCGGAGGAAAAAGCCCCAGAGTGGCAACGAGGGGTAACAAATGAAGAATGAAAAATGAATAATGAATAATTATGGTGTGCCGCTTTGCGGCACGGATTTTGATTTGTGGTGCAGCCCGGAGGACTTTCACCTTGGCTCCCCCTCCGGGGGAGCTGGCAGCCCGTGAGGGCTGACTGAGAGGGTGCCCTCTCCGTCACAGCTGACGCTGTGCCACCTCTCCCAGAGGGAGAGGCAGGCCAGGGTCCCGATGCGATACGGATTTCTATGGTTGCAGAAACTGAAGGGCCTGCATTCTTCATTTTTCATTATTCATTACTCATTCAAAAGGTGCAGCCGAAAGACTGCACCTTTTTCACAAGGAGGACTTTATGAAAACCTACCAAGCGGTGCTCTACGACATCGACGGCACCCTACTCAACACCGTCAACATGAACATGTACCCCCTCCTCCGTATTATAAAGGAGGAGCTGGGCGAGGAGCGTACTCTGGCCGACGTGGTGAAATTCATGGCCTACACCGGCATGAAGGTCATGGACGAGCTGGGCATCCAGGACCCCGAGGCCACCTACCAGCGCTGGGTGCGCTACGTCAACGAGTACCCCGAGGGGGCCACCCCCTACCCCGGCATGGTGGACACCCTGGAGAGATTGCAGCAGCTGGGGGTGCGCCAGGCGGTGGTGTCCTCCAAAATGCGGGCCCAGTACCAGATTGACATGGTGGGCAACGGCCTGGACCAATACATGGAGACGGCGGTGCTGGAGGAGGACACCCAGCTCCACAAGCCCAACCCCGACCCCCTGCTGGAGTGCCTGCGCCGTATGGACCTGAAACCGGACCAGGTTTTGTACGTGGGCGATACCCCCTCGGACAGCAAGGCCGCCCAGGCCGCAGGCATCGACTTTGCCTATGCCACCTGGAATGGCGTGGACTATGGAAACGTGGACCATGCCACCCATATTCTGGACAATCCCGGCGATCTGCTGGCCCTGGTTTCCCCAGAAAGCTGAAAAGAAACTGAAAATTTTTCTTCCGGCGGGAATGGAATCCACAGGCATCCATTCCCGCTTATTTTTTAATAAAAATTCAAAAGGAGGAACAAATCGGTGTCAAAAAAACGGTTTCGGGAAAAGATTACCAGTGAAATGTAGCGAAATATCTAAAAGATGGGTTGAATCCAGGGGACGGTTTTGGTATGATGATGAAAATAGCGGGCGTGTGTGTGGACAAATTCCAGGCACCTCCGCTGAAACCGCAGGATCATGAAAGGGAGGATGTAGAACATGAAACCAGCGTTGAAACGAAACTTGCGACGCACCATCTCTGCAACCCTGGCAACGCTCCTGGCAACTGGACTGGTGGCCCCAGCCCTGGCTGCCGGATACTCCGGCGCGGAGGTCTATGACCACGTGCTGGAGATGCGGGAGGAGCACTACCAGAACAGCATCCGCTTCAATGAGGATGGCACCGCCAACATTTCCGGTGACGAGTGGTACGACCAGAGCGAAGTCATCGGCATCAACCGTGAGCGGGCCAAGAGCCAGTTCATCTCCTATCAGGACACCGCCACCGCTCTGGCGGCGGAGAAGTCCGTGCTGGACGACGTGGGTCCTGAGACCTCGGACTATTACATGCTGCTGTCCGGCAAGGACTGGGACTTCGCCCTGGTGAAGACCCCCGAAGAGGCCAAGAAGGTAGACGAGACCTATCTGGCCAAGGACTACACCGGGGATGCCTTCCAGCCTGAGTATGTGCCCCAGGCCTGGCAGACCTACCGCAATGAGGACGGTACCTTTAAGTATGACGAGCCCATGTACACCAACCATGCTCTGCCCTGGTTCAGCAACTTTGAGCCCGTCAACTATGGGGACCCCCATGCCCCCACCGTATACAACCCCGTAGGCTACTACCGCACCAGCTTTGAGGTGCCTGAGAACTGGGATGGACGGGATGTGTTCATCTCCTTCCAGAGCGTGGAGTCCGCCTACTACCTGTATGTCAACGGCCAGAAGGTGGGCTATTCCACCGACGCCTTCACCGCCCACGACTTCAACATCACCCCCTACCTCACCGAGGGTGAGAACACCATCGCTCTGAAGGTGTTCCGTTGGTCCATCGGCAGCTGGCTGGAGAACCAGGACTTCATCCGCCAGAGCGGTATTTACCGTGATGTGTACCTGTACTCCAAGGACGAGGCGGAAATCCGGGACTTCTTCGTGAAGACCCAGTTTGACGACCGCACCAGCGAGGACAGCGACGTGGCCGTCACCGTGGAGACCGACGTGCGCGCCCTCCACAATGAGCAGGCGGGAACTTACACAATTTCCTCCTACATTGTGGATAACTCCGGTAAGACCGTGGCCACCGCCGACAATCAGACCGTGGAGCTGAAGGCCGCTGGTTCCTATGAGGACAAGCTGTCCGACGCGGGCACCACCGTCACCAGCACCATGAAGGTGACCAATCCCGCCAAGTGGTTCCCTGACACCCCCAACCTGTACTCTCTGGTGCTGGAGCTCAAGGACGCCGACGGTAACGTCATGGAGTCCGTGGTGGAGCGCATCGGCTTCCGTGAGATCTACAAGGTGGACATCGACGACCAGGGCCACGAGCAGATGCAGATCACTGGCCGTCAGGTGGTGCTGCGTGGTGTCAACCGCCACGACACCGATCTGGAGACCGGACATGCCCTCACCTTCCAGGACTACCTCACCGATCTGACCCTGATGAAGGAGCACAACCTCAACGCCATCCGTACGTCTCACTACCCCAACGACAAGGCCCTGTACGACCTGGCCGATGAGCTGGGCCTGTACGTGTGCGCTGAGGCCAACATCGAGAGCCACCGTGCCGCTATGCAGGGCGTGAAAGTGCCCACCGGTACCGGCAAGGGTATGCCCGAGTGGGTCGCCACCGTCACCGACCGTGTGGTCACCAACCTGGAGATGTACAAGAACAACCCCAGCGTCATCATGTGGTCTCTGGGCAACGAGGCCACCTACAGCTACGCGCCCCTCAACGAGAACTATGGCTTCTGGGTTGCCTCCATGTACCTGCTCAAGCGTGACCCCAGCCGTCTGCGCAAGTACGAGCGTGAGAGCGAGAACTATCAGCACCCCTACGTCAAGACCAACGGGCAGGACCCCTGGAGCACCGACGTGCGTAAGAACAACATCGTGGACGTGCACTCCACTCAGTATGTGCTGCCCAACTACGTGGCCAGCTACAATGGACGCATGCCCCTCATCCACTCCGAGTACAACCACGCCATGGGCCTGTCCTACGGCAATGCCATGGAGCACTGGGACGCCATCCGTGAGAACGACCAGGCTCAGGGCGGCTTCATCTGGGACTACATCGACCAGTCCATCCGCACCGTGCGGGACAACGGCGATGGCACCTATGACGAGTTCTGGGGCTACGGCGGCGACTGGATCGACCCCAACGCCAACGACGACGCCTTCTGCGGCAACGGTATGCTCTTTGCCGACCGCACCCCCACCCCCAAGATGACCGAGGCCAAGAAGGTCCACCAGCAGGTGAACTTCTACCTGGATGACCAGACCGTCACCTCCGGCCAGGACGTGACCTTGAAGGTGGTCAACGAGTATGAGAACACCACCCTGGACGCCTTCGACATCACTTGGAAGCTCACCAAGGACGGCCTGACCGAGCTGGGCAGCGGCACTCTGGACCTGAACACCCCCAACATGGACGGTCAGTCCCTGATGAGCGGTCAGCAGGTGGAGAATGTCACCATCACCCTGCCCGAGTTTGAGGCTGTGGAGGGCAGCGACTACCTGCTGGACATCTCCGTCACCCTCAAGAACGCCACCAACTGGGCCGAGGCCGGCTACGAGGTGGCCTATGAGCAGTTCCAGCTCAACCCCGACGACGCTCAGGCCACTGAGACCCAGGTGCCCGACAAGGCCTTCGAGTCCGTGGAGGAGCTGGGCAGCCAGATGACCCTCACCGGTACCACCGACAACGGTCAGAAGTTTGAGATCGTGCTGGACACCGAGAGCGGCACCATCGTCTCCTACAGCCTGGACGGCAACGTGGTCATGACCCAGGGCCCCGAGCAGAGCCTGTACCGCGCTGAGACCTACAACGACACCACCGTGGCCAAGAACGCCAACCTGAAGAACGCCGGCGCCACCGAGAACCTGTCCAACCTGGAGGTCTCCGTGAACACCAGCGAGAACAAGGTGCTCATGGCCATGAACGGCGCCATGAAGGTGTCTGCCTCTGCCCTGATGGCCTACGAGATCTACGGCAACGGCGAGATCGTGGTTCTCAGCCAGTTCATCCCCACCAGCAACTTCGCCCCCAACGGTCTGCCCAAGATCGGTGGTCGTATGATCATCAACGGCGACTATGACAACCTCACCTTCTATGGCCGTGGTCCCGACGAGAACTACGTGGACCGCCAGAGCGGCTCCACCGTGGGCGTGTACACCTCCAAGGTGTATGATCCCGACGACGCCATGGGCGAGAACTCCAACTGGGACGGCAAGAGAATGCTCAAGCCCCAGGAGAACGGCAACCGCACCGACATCCGCTGGACCGCTCTGACCAATGACCAGGGCGTGGGCCTGATGGTCACCGGCGACGGCCTGCTGGAGAGCTCGGTGAGCCACTACACCGCCGAGGACATGAACTCCGGCACCTACAACAGCGCCACCTATCGTCACCCCAACCAGGTTCCTCAGCGTCAGGAGATCGTGTGGAACATCGACCTGCACCAGAACGGTGTCAGCGACACCGCCTTCATGGGTCACAAGCCTCTGGACGGGTACTTCTTCCCCACCAACCAGAGCTACTCCTACTCCTATCGCATCTCCCCCGTCAGCACCAACGATGTGGGCCAGCTGATGGACAAGAGCAACGAGGGCTTTAAGGTTCCCACCTCCTCTTACCCCATCACCGGCATCTACATCAACGACAACGCTGTGGCCGGCTTTGACGTCAACAGCGAGACCGGCGCCAGCTACACTCTGGCCGCCAACGAGTCCATCGAGTCCGTCACCGTGGACGGCACCAACGACTTCACCGTCACCTACAACGAGGACGGCACCCTCATCGTCTCCGCCACCAACAGCTACGGCCAGGAGTACAACTACGTGGTCAAGCTGGGCCGCGAGGGCAAGGAGCTGGACCGCTCCGTCCTCTCCAAGGTCAAGGTGGACAACAACTACAACGGCCAGCCTGGCTCCAACCTCATCGACGGCAACAACAACTCCATTTGGCACTCCAACTGGAGCATCTCCACTCCCATGAACAAGCTGTGGTTCATGGTGGAGCTCAAGGACGAGACCGCCATCAACGGCATCCGCTACCTGCCCCGTCAGGACAGCACCAACCTCAACGGCGCCTATGGCCAGCATGAGATCTATGTCAGCTCCAAGCCCATCGACCAGCTCACCAGCGATGTGAGCAGCGGCGACTGGACCAAGGTTGCCACCGGCAGCTGGCCCAAGACCAAGGACTGGAAGACCACCGCCTTCGGCGAGATGGTCAACGCCAAGACCGTCATGGTGGTGCCCAAGACCACCTACGGCGACACCGAGAACGCCTGGGGCTCCGGCGCTGAGTTCCGCGTCACCGCCGGCACCGTCATCAACACCGCCGACGTCACCGTCAACCTGGAGGACAGCTACACCTACAAGGGTGAGGCCGTCCGTCCCGCCCCCGAGGTGAAGCTGGGCGACCAGACCCTCATCCGTGGCGTGGACTACACCGTAGAGTACACCGACAACGAGGCTGTGGGCACTGGTAAGCTCACCATCAACTTCTGCGGCGCCTTCGCTGGCGATGCCATCGAGAAGGAATTCAACATCGTGGAAGGCCAGCAGCGCACCCTGACCCTGGAGCTGGGCGACGGCACCACTGAGAAGCAGGTGTATGTGGGTCAGACCGTCACCCTGGAGGCCGGCGAGGCCCCCGAGAACAAGATGTTCGACCACTGGTCTGCTGACAACGACGGCGTGAAGTTCGCCGACGCCAACAGCGAGACCACCACCTTCGTGATGCCCGACGCCGACGTCACCGTCACCGCCAACTATGTGGATGCCTACACCGTCACCGTGGTGGGCGGCTTCCTGGACGAGGACGGCACCATCACCTCTCAGAAGTACAAGGTCGGCTCCTCCGTGGTCTTCTACGCCGACATCCCCGAGGGCAAGGTCTTCGACGTGTGGACCATTGACAGCGAGGATGCCAGCATCACCGACCCCGCCCGGAACCCCGGCCTGATGAACTCCACCCCCGCCCACGACATCGTGGTCACCGCCAACTTCAAGACCGATCCCAACTACTTCGCCGTTCTGGATACCCTGCCCGATCACCACTATCTGGGCACCACCTTCACCGCTCCTGAGACCCTGCGCATCGTCCAGGGCGACCAGGAGTCTGAGGCCGCTGTGACCTGGAACGAGGCTCAGGTGAAGGCCATTCAGGACGCCACCTCCGTGTGCACCCTGCCTCTGACCGGTACCGTGGCCGATCACGAGATCTCCACCACTGTGGCTGTGGTGCCCGGCAACGTGGTCTACTTCGTGGACAACGGCTCTGAGACCTTCTCTGAGCTGGCTCAGAACATCCTCAAGTACAACGCCACCACCGTGCTCAACACCACCCCCGACCAGTTCTACACCGAAGAGAGCGGCTGGGGCTGCACCAACCCCGAGTCCCAGGTGGAGACCCACAACGACTACGGCACCGATGCCTATTCCACCATCCGCAACATGACCGACTCCAAGGGTGAAGACCCCAACGACGGTCGTGGCAAGCCCCTGACCTACCAGTTCGATAACCTGGAGCCTGGCACCTATCAGGTGTTCGTGGGCTACAAGAACATCTGGTATCAGACCACCTGGCAGCGCAACGCCACCATCGAGCTGCTCCAGGGCGACAACGTTCTGGCTTCCGTGGAGAAGAACCTGAACGTGGAGAAGGGCCAGTTCGTCCAGATGGAGATGGAAGTCACCGAGGCTGGCAGCGTGGAGCTGAAGATGACGCCCAAGGAGAGCGCCAACGCCAACAACGACATGCTGGTCAGCTACATCCTCATCGCCAAGGACGGCGAGGTTGTGGAGCCCGAGGAGTACACCGTCACCGTGAACACCCAGGGCGAGGGCACCGCTACCGCCGAGCCCACCACCGCTACCGCTGGCACCACCGTGACCCTGACTCAGCAGGCTGCTGAGGGCTGGCACTTCGTGGAGTGGCAGAGCGACGACGTTACCGTGGAGGGCGACACCTTCGTGATGCCTGAGGGCAACGTCACCGTTACCGCCGTGTTCGAGAAGGACGCCGCCCCCGGCGAGGTCAACAAGACCCTGCTGGAGAAGACCGTCAAGTACGCCGATACCCTGTCCACGGAGGGTGTCACCGACACCGCCAAGAAGGCCTTTGAGGACGCTCTGGCCAACGCCAAGGCCGTCCTGGCCAAGGATGACGCCACCCAGGAAGAAGTCAACGCCGCTTGGGACGCCCTGCTGGAGGGCATCTGGGGTCTGGGCCTGACCCAGGGCAACAAGGACGTGCTGAACCTGGTCATCCAGCGTGCCGAGGACATGATGGACGAGGCCGACAAGTACATGCCCGACCACTGGCAGGATCTAGTGGACGCTCTGGATGCCGCCAAGAAGGTGGCTGAGGACGGCGACGCCATGCAGGAGGACGTGGACAAGGCCGCTGGTGACCTGCTCAACGCCATTCTGGCCCAGCGCTACAAGGCCGACAAGTCCATCCTGGAAGACCTCATCGGCAAGGCCGAGGGCATCGACCTCACCGGCTACACCGCCGAGTCCGTGGCCACCTTCCGCACCGCTCTGGCTGCCGCTCAGGATGTGATGGCTGACGCCACCCTGTCCGAGGACGACCAGAAGGTCGTGGACGACGCTGTGGCCGCTCTGAGCGCCGCCATGGACGGCCTCACCGCTGAGGGTGAGACCCAGCCCAGCGACAAGCCTGAGGCCACGGACAAGCCCGAGGCTACCGACAAGCCTGAGGCCACCGATAAGCCCGAGGGCACCGACAAGCCCGACGCCACTCAGAAGCCTGAGGGCGACAAGCCCGCTCAGACTGGCGACACCAACAACGTGATGGTTCCCGTCATCGTGGTCGTCGTCTGCGTGGTGTGCCTGCTGGCCGTGGTTGTGGTTGCTCGCAAGCGCAGCAGCAAGCACTAATCGACGCCTGAGCACACATTAGAGCTCTGATAAGCGACAAGAAGCCCGGAGGAAGCAACTGCTTCCTCCGGGCTTTTTTGTCCGTTTATAGGGCTCCCTTGTGGCGCAGGGCGGTAGCCCTGCACTTCTTCACTTTTCACTCTTCACTCTTCACTCTTCACTTGCCCCAGCCGGGAGTGCTCCGCTGGGCTTGCCGTTCTCCGATTTCCTTGGCGCAAACCAGCGCCCCCGCCGGGGACGCTCCGCTGGGGTCCATTTTGAGTGGCCAAAATGGACGAAAAGCCACTTAGGGCGTTCCCCCCTAAGGACCTCCCTGGGGTACGAGGCTGGGCCTGCGTCAAGTCTATCGTCGGCCCGCGACCCTTGCTGTGGCTCCTGTTACTGCCACCACACCAGGCTACCTTGGGCAGCTGGCCCTACAACCAGGCGGTTTCCACCTCCGGGCCTACCCTGGCCAAGCGGCGTTCCCGCCGCCGAGAGCCGGGCTTCCGATAGCTGAGAACAGCGGCTCACCAGAGTAAGGCCCTGGCGATAGAAGTAGCGTTTGTCAGAGAAGTGGGTACTTTCTGTAGAATTTCCATACTATCTATGTGACATGAACCAATCCAAGGGCCGAACAGAGAAAGATGCACGCCTACCCAGTACCGCGGGGTGGATTCCACAAGGCGGGGGAAGGCCCCGCCTTTGGCGATTCTTTCCCCGATTTCTCATCGGGGAGAAATCGGGCCCAGCGGAGCGTCCCCACCGGGGGCGCTGGTCTGCGCCTGAGAAATCGGAGAAGAACGGGTTCTGGAATATAACTTTTCATGAGATTTGTGAAAGATAAAAAAATCCCGTGAAACCGAAGCTTCACGGGATTTTAAGTACTTACTTGATTTGATAGTCCTTGCCAAACTGCAAGTCGTCAAACCGGCGGGTAGCATCCAGATACAGATCGTCCACGGGGTCGTTCTTGGGCTGCTGGGATTGCTGGAGGGGCTGAGAAATGGTGGGCTCCTCCACTTCCTCCTCCTCCGAGGTGAGGTCCTCCACGGGGGTGGTGGGCCCTTCCGGGACAATGGACTGGGCCATGGCGGCCTGCGCCATCTCGGGGGGGACCATCTGGCCCAGGCGGGACAGGTAGTCCAGCTCCTCCTGGTGGAGGGCGTGGAGCTTCATGACGTAGTCCGCCGTGGCCTTCTGGGCCTGCTGGAGCCGGAACTCCTCTGCGGCGATCTCCGCCTCCAGCTTGGATTTGCGAGCCTGAGCCTCCTGGGTGGCGTCCTGCTCCAGCTGGGTCTTCTTCTTCTCCGCGTCGCTGACCATGGAGTCGGCCATCTGCTGGGCAGCCAGCAGGGTCTTACGCATGGCCACGTCGGTGGCCCGGTACTCTTCGATGGAATCGGAGAGCACCTTCAGCTTATTTTTCAAAATGGTGTTGTCGTTGTACAGTGCGGTGTAGTCCTCGGTGAGCTGATCGAGGAACTCATCCACCATGGTCATGTTGTAGCCGCCAAAGGTCGCTTTGGCAAAGACATGGCTGGCTACCTCCTGCGGAGTCATCATTGTGCAAGTCTCCTTTATTTCTATTTCTCACAACAAACAAAACCGGGGCTTAGAAATACAGCCCGTTGTTCTCCAGTTCATCAATCAGGTCACCCATGATCTCCACGTTGTAGGGGGTCATGATGTAGGTGGCCATGGACACCTTCTTGATGGTGCCCTCGTTGGCGTAGGTCACGCCGGAGAGGAAGTCGATGAGACGGCGGGCCACGGTCTTGTCGGTCTGCTCCAGGTTCAGCACAACGGTGCGCTTCTCCCGCAGGTGATCGGCGATTTCAGAGGCATTTTCAAAGCGTTCGGGCTTGACCAGCACCACTTGCAGCTGGGTGGTGGTGTGGATGTTGACCACCTTGTTGTTGCGGCGCTCAGGCTCGCTGGTGCGGGTGGTCTCGCTGGCGGGTGCGTTGTTGTTCACAGGGGCAAAATCCTCCTCGTAATCATCGTCGTCCTCATCCTCGTAAGGACGGGCCAGACGCTTCAGTTCATCCAAAAAGCTCATGGGTGAGAACTCCCTTCTATATATCGTTCAAAATGGGTTGGAAATGGGCGAACGAGGGCCAAAAATCGCCGTCCCCACCCGGATATGAGTGGCGCCGGCGGCAATGGCTGCGGTGAAATCGCCGCTCATCCCCATGGACAGTATCTTGGTATCTGTTTTATTATCTCCCATTCTTTCCTGTATGTCAACAGCAAGAGCCTGCAATTTATGAAAAAACGGTAAATTTTCCTCAGGAAAGGTTGCGGCGGGGGGAATGCACATCAGGCCTCTCAGGCGCACGTGGGGAAGCTGCCCACACAGCTGGGCGGCGGGCAGCACATCGGGCACAAAAAAGCCGGATTTGGACGGCTCCTGAGCCAGATTCACCTCCAGCAAAATGTCCTGAACCAGCCCGGCCTTCCCTGCCTGCTTGTCAATTTCCAGCAGCAGCTTCTGGGAGGACACCGAGTGGATCAAATCCACCTTGCCCATGAGGTATTTCACCTTGTTGGTCTGCAAGTGGCCAATGAAGTGGACCTGTGCCCCCTCATAGGCCCCCGCTTCCCAGTGGGCGGTGAGCTCCTGCACCCGGTTCTCGCCGCACACCGTCACTCCGGCGGCAATGGCCTGCCGGATGACGTCGTCCGATTGGGTCTTGGTGGCGGCCACCAGGGTGATCTCCGCCGGGTCCCGGCCAGCGGCCAGGGCGGCGGCCCGGATTTCTTCCACAACGTGGGCTAAATTTGTGGAAATACTCATGAGCGCACCACCATCCCGTCGGTGATGTTGGTGGTGTTGAGGATGACCTCGTCCCCGGCCCGCAGGCGGGAAGAGGCGGTCTCATCCACCGGCTGGACCAGGTAGAAGGAGTCGTCGTCGCTGTAGACCACCTTCACCTCCTGCCACTCGGCCTGGGTGCCCACCACGGTGTACACGCCGTAGGAGTTGACCTGGCTCTGGTTGCCCTGGTCGTCGGTGACGGTCTCGGTGTTCACCCGCAGGGCCTGGCGGGGGATGCGGATGCCCTCCACCTGCTGGGCGATGATGTCCACCGTCTGCTGGCGCAGCAGGGTGGTGTCAGACAGATTGGTGTTGGTGGAGAAAATGGCCATGGTCTGGTCGTTTTCCATGACCAAACGCTCCAAATTCATGGAAATCATGCCGTAGTAGTCGTCTGAGAAGGAAATTTTGTAGGTCTTGCCCTCCAGCAGGCCCTCCACCGACGGCTGGTCGATGAGGGTGGCCAGATACCAGGTGTTGTTGGTCACCACCTTGCCCAGGGCGGCCGGGGGGTCCGCCACCTCCTTGTGGAGCAGCTCGTTGAGCTGGGTCATAGTCAAGGAGGAGAGCATGGACGGGGTGATGAGGCTCTCAAAGCCGTCCACTTCCCCGGAGAAACACCCGGAGGCGGGGGAGGTGATGGTCTGGGACACCTGGCTGAGGGAGGCGTTGAGGGAGTCCAACTGCTTTTGCTTGTCGGAAATCAGTTGTTTGATCTGGGTGGCGGCCTCGGTGTTGCCGTAGCTGTAATCCCGCTGGAACACCATGGTGCGCAGGTGGAGGGCGGAGTCCTCCAGGGTGGACAGGTCACCGGAGGCGGCCAGGGAACGGATGGCCACCATGGAAGAGATCACCTCTTCGTCCAACTTGGAGGAGTTGGTGGCCTGGGTGCCGGTGGACAGAGAGTACTCCAGCTGTTGAATCTCCGCCTCCAGGGACTGGATGGTCTGGCGGGTCTCCAACGAGTCCTGACTGGCGTGAATCAGGGCAATTTGGCCGCCTTTGGACACCTTTTCACCTTCATCCAGTAGGATATCCACATACTGTCCGGTGGTGGAGATCACCTGTTCGTCCCGCACCAGAAGGGCGGAGGCCTCGGTGCCGATGTCCACCGAATAGGCGTAGGCGGTGGTGGTCACCAGGTCGGGTTTGAAGCCCAGGGCCAGATAGACGGCGAAATACAGAATCACCGCGGCGCAGATGACGCCGATGATGACTTTATTGACCAATGTACTCTCTTTCATAGGCTCATTCCTTTTTTTATGTGGGAAACCTGCCCTTCCACTTGGCTTCGGTATCTTGTGGCTCTTTTGCGCCAGAAATGCGTTGCATCTTCTTGAAATACACAAAGTATTTCTGCAAAGCTGCGCCTTTTTCTGACACAAAATATCTCACAATCTACTCTTGCCAATGGAACGACACGTTTCCCGGTTTGGGGAACGCTTGCCAACGGAACGGCACGTTTCCCGGTTTGGGAAACTGGTGCCGATGGATTGGCACGGTTCCGTGGGGTTGGAACACGCCTTCCGAGTTGGGGATTATTCCTCCATATTCACCGGTCGTTCCGGGGTGATGGTGGAAATGGCGTGTTTGTAGATGATTTGCTGTTTTCCGTCACTGACCAGCACCACCACATAGGGGTCAAAGGCGGTGATGACCCCCCGGAGCTGGAACCCGTTGATCAAAAAGACGGTGACCCGGGCGGCGGTGCGGCGGAGGGTGGACAGGACGGTGTCCTGGACGTTGGGCTGTTTGCCCACGGCGACTGCGGTAAAACTCATGGTTATCAGCACTCCTTTTCTTTTTTGGGCCAGGCGTGGCCTGTCCCAGAGTGCTGTTATTGTAAGCCATGGGCGTGGGCGAGTTCTGTCGAACTTGCGACGGCTTGGGAAAAATTGGGGTTTTCTCCCCAGCGAATCCAGTGGGTGTTGGGGTTGCGGCGGAACCAGGTGAGTTGCCGCTTGGCGTACTGCCGGGAGCGCAGCTTCACTTCCTCCGCCCCCTCTTCCACCGGGCGGCCCTGCTGAAGGGCGGAGATGATCTCTTTGTAGCCGATGGCCTGCATGGCGGTGCAGGTGGGGGGGATTCCGGCATCCAGAAGCCGCCGCACCTCGTCCTCCAGCCCCTGCTCCATCATCACATCCACCCGGCGGTCAATGCGCTGCCACAGGTGGGGACGCTCTTCAAAATCCAGGCCAATGGTCAGGGGATGATAGCGAGGCGGAATGGCCTGGGACTCCCGGTTGTGCTGGGAGATGGTCTTTCCGGTGGTGAGATACACCTCTAAGGCCCGGATGATGCGCTTTTCGTCGTTGGGATGCAGCCGCTGGGCGGATTCCGGGTCCACCTGGGCCAGCTTGTCCCGCAGGGGCTCCAGCCCCTCCTCCCTGGCCTGCTGCTGGAGCTGCTGACGCACCCCGGCGGTGTCGGGGGCGAAGGGGGCAAACTCCCGCCCGGCCATGAGGTGGTCGATGTACAGCCCGGTGCCCCCTGCCACAATGGGCAGCTTGCCTCGGGCGAGAATGTCGTCCATGACGGGGATGGCCTGGGAGACATAGCGGCCCACGGAGAAGTTCTCCCAGGGGTCTGCCACGTCCAGCATGTGGTGGGGCACCCCCTGCATCTCCTCCGCTGTGGGCTTGGCGGTGCCGATGTCCATGCCCCGGTAGACCTGCATGGAGTCGGCGGACACCACTTCCCCGTTTAAAATCTGGGCCAGAGCCACCGCCAGAGCGGTTTTGCCGGAGGCGGTGGGGCCGCAGATGACCAGACAGTCGGGCGTGTGATTCATCGGATCCACCCGCTTCCCAGCACCTGGTCGCCCTGGTAGAATACCGCCAGCTGGCCCGGTGTGGGGGCTCGGGCGGGGTGCTTCATGTGGATGTCCACCCGTCCGCCCCCCAGGGGGATGATGGTGGCGGGGTCGGAGCGGCGGGAGTGGCGCAGGCGCACCTCCACCTCCATGGGCCCGGACAGAGGATGTTCGCCCAGCCAGTTCAGGGAATCGGTGTGCACCATAAAGGCGTGGAGCCCCTCCCCGTGGGAGAGCACCACCTCATTGGTGTGGGGGCGGATTTCGGTGACAAACAGCCGCCCGGTGGAGGAGACCCCCAGCCCCCGGCGCTGGCCGATGGTGTAGTGGTGGAAGCCCTTGTGGGTGCCCAGGACGTTGCCGTTGGCGTCCACAAAGTTCCCCGGCGGGGGGGTGCCGCCCCGGGCGTCCAGCCAGGCGGCGTAGTCGTCGTCGGGGATGAAGCAGATCTCCATGGAGTCGGGGCGGTCGGCGGCGGGCAGCTGCCCGGCTTCCGCCTCCTGGCGGGTCTGCTCCTTGGGGCCATCCCCCAGGGGGAAGAGGACGTGGGAGAGCATGTCCCGGGTGAGCCGGGAGAGCATGTAGGACTGGTCGTTGGCGGAATTGCCCCGCAGCAAAATGGGGCCGCCATCGCACCCGGTGCCGATGCGGGCATAGTGTCCGGTGGCCACCCAGTTGGCCCCGATTTCCCGGGCAAAGGAGATGAGGGCGGGGAACTTCACCGCCCGGTTGCACACCGCACAGGGAATGGGGGTGCGGCCGGACAGGTAGTCGGCGGCAAAGGGGGCGCACACGTGCTCCTCCAGCTCCTGCTGGATGGAGCGCACGGTGAGGGGGATGCCCAATTTGGCAGCGTTGTCCCGGGCGGACTGTTCGCCCCCCAGCCCGATGTCCAGGTACAGCCCGTGTACCTCATAGCCCTGGCCCAAGAGCCGCTGGGCGGCTACGGCGGAATCCACCCCGCCGGAGAGCCCCAAAACCACCTTCTTGTCTGCCATGTGCTGCGTCCTCCTGTGGAAATGATTTACCGTTTAGTATACCAGAAAATTGTGAACGGTTCAACCAAATGAAGCATGAAAAATAGGGGGAAAGGGATGCAAAATCTGGCGGGTTTTGCGTCCCTTGGCGCCCCTCTGATTTCCTTGGTGGAAACCAGCGCCCCCGCAGGGGACGCGCTCCGCTGGGGACTGGCAGCGCACTTCCAAAGGCTCCCCTGTGTAAGGGGAGCTGTCTGCGAAGCAGACTGAGGGGTTGTTCTTCTAAAAGGACTGTTTCCGGCTTGCCAGCCTGGTGGGGACGCTCCCCGCTGGGGGTTCCTTTTGAGCGGGCAAAAGGAACCAAAACCCGCTTAGGGCGTTCCCCCCTAAGGACCCCCCTGGGGTACGAGGCTGTCCCTGCGTCAAGACTAGGTTCGGCCCGTTACCCTTGCTGTGGCGCCTAGCCGTGCCACCACACCAGGCTACCCTGGGTAGCTGGCCCTATGGCTGGGTGATTTCCCTATCCGGGCCTACCCCGGAAAAGCGGCGTTCCCGCCGCCGATAGCTGGGAACAGCGGCTCACCCAGGTAAGGCCCTGACGATAGAAGCGCTGTCTGCCAGAGGAGTAGGTATTTTCCGTAGAACATCCACGCCATCTATGTGACCCCACCAGTTCAAGGGCCAAAAAGAGGAAGGCGCACGCTCCATCCAGTACCGCGGGGTGGATTCCACAAGGCGGGGGAAGGCCCCGCCTTTGGCGATTCTTTCCCCTCTTTCTCATCGCTGAGAAAGGGGGCCCAGCGGAGCGTCCCCGGCTGGGGCGCTGGTTTCCGCCTGAGAAATCGGAGAAGTACAATCCCTCCGTCAGCCGGGCGGCTGACAGCTTCGCTTTTTACAAGGGAGGCTTGCCAAAGACTCTTTCGTGAAATTTCATAAATTTGGTGTGGCACATGGAAGCAGTGTGTGCTATACTGTCCTTAGTGACTACTCTGGCGACGGGAGGTAAATCCCAATGAAGAAACGTGAACTCACCGTTCAGATTATGTTAGGCGGCCCCTCCAAGCGGATGGGGACGGACAAAGCCCTGGTGACCCTGGGGGGCAAAACCCTGTTGGATCGGGCGGTGGAGACCTGGAACCATTACGGCGCAGGAGTCCAGCTGTCTGTGGGCGCTCCGGAGCGGAAGGCTCTGGCCCCTGCTGGTACTCTGGCCGTGGCAGATATTTATCCCGACCGCGGCCCTCTGGCCGGACTCCATGCGGGTCTGCGGGCCTGTACCACCCGCTGGATGCTGCTGGTGGGCGTGAACTTCCCCTTCCTCACCCCCGCCCAGGCCGACACCCTGGTGGACGCCATCGGCGACGCCGATGCCTGTGTGTACACCATTGATGGGGTGCCTCAGCCCCTGTTTGGCGTGTACCGCAAGCGGTGCATGTCCTTTGCAGAGACCATGATGCTCAACGGCGATTACGACATCCGCAATCTGCTCAACTGGGCCAACACCGTGTACATCCCTCTGGAGGACACCGCCCCCTTCCGCAGCGTGGACACCCCCGCCGATTTGGAAGAGGCCGAAAACCTGATCTGAACCACCAAAAAAAGCGAAAAAGAACCCCCTTCCCAAACCCGTTGGGAAGGGGGTTCTCTCGTTCACAGACCTGGGAGGAGCGGGAACCTCCACAGCTTGAACAGCTTGTGGAAAACTTTGTGGAAGTTGTGGAAGCTGTGGAAATTGCCCCTATACCGCCCCTGCAAAATTGTGACCATGGGAGAGAGGACGGTATACCGTGCGGTACATGGTGAAGAAACACAAGAAACCGCAGACGAATTGAGAGACCGCTTCCGCCACAAAAACGCCGTTCACACCCCAGAAAAACGCCAGCAGCACGGTGAGGGGGGCGTTGATCACCGCTTTGCGGAGGATGGAGAAGAAAATGGACTTCTTGGCCTGGCCCAGCCCCACAAAAATGGACTGGCTGGAGATCATCAGGGCCATGAACACGAACATGGAGAAGTACACCCGCAGGGCAGGCACACCCGCCTGGAGCATGTCCGGGTTGTTGTTGAAGATGCGGATGAGCAGGCCGGGAATGGTCATGTTCCACAGCCAAATGAGGGCCGCATATCCCACCGTCACCCCCACGGCGAAGCGGATGCAGGCGCACACCCGGCGCTTCTCCCCCGCCCCGTAGTTGTACCCCAGCACCGGCTGGACGCCGCTGCTGAAGCCCTGAATGAGCATGAAGGTGACCTCTCGCAGGGAGTTGATGATGGTCATGACCCCCACGTACAGGTCACCGCCGTAGATGTGCAGCACCTTGTTGCATACAATCTGCACCAGGGAATTGGTGATGCTGGTGAAAAAGCCGGACAGCCCCAGGGTGATAATGCGCCGCAGGTGGTCCCACCGGGGGCGCAGGTGGCACAGATGCAAGGGAAGCAGCGATTTCTTCCCGGTGAGGAAGCGGAGCACCCACACCGCCGAACAGGCCTGGGCGATGATGGTGGCGATGGCCGCCCCACGTACCCCCAGGTTCAGACCATAGATGAGAATGGGGTCCAGCACCAGGTTCACCACCGCACCCAGCATTACGGTGAGCATCCCCTTGTTGCCGAAGCCCTGGGAATTGATGAAGGGGTTCATACCCAGACCCACCGTGACAAAGGGGGTGCCCAGCAGGTAGATGAAACTATAGTCCTTGGCGTAGGGCAACGTGGCGTCACTGGCCCCGAAGGCCACCAGAATGGGGTCCAAAAAGGGGATGGTCACCAGAGGAATGGCAAACCCAAAGAACAACAGCAGAGACAGGGTGTTGCCCATGACGGCGCTGGCCAGTCCCTCCTCCCCTTTGCCCCGGTAGATGGAGCACAGGGGGCTGCCCCCCATGCCGCCCAGGTTGGCAAAGGCCAGCACAATGGAGATGAGGGGCAGGGTGAGCCCCATGCCCGTCAGGCTGGTGTGGCCCACCCCGGGGATGTGGCCGATATACATGCGGTCCACCAGGGAGTAGAGGATGTTCACCACCTGGGCCACCGTCATGGGCACGGCGATGGAGAGGATATTCCGGGCCACAGAACCCTGGGAAAAGTCGTTTTGTACGGGGGTCAAGACAGGTCCCTCCAGAGGAAAGTGTTAGTGCAGCAGGGTATTTTCCTGATCGGTGACGCTCAGGTTGTCCTCGTTGGAGAAGTACTCCTCCAGCATGGAGGCCGCCAGAGCCGCCAGATTGCCGCCGGCGGAGCCCTTCTCCGCCACCAGGCACAGGGCCACCTGGGGGTCGTCGTAGGGGGCAAAGCAGACGAAGGTGGCGGTGGCGTCGCTGCCCGACACCTCGGCGGTACCGGTCTTACAGCCCACGGACACGGGCAGGTCGTCAAAGTACCGGGCCATGGAGGCGGTCTGGGACAGGTCGTACATGCCCTGTTTCACGGCTGCCAGGTCCTCGGGGTCAATGTCGATGGTGGAGGCCAGCTTGGGCTCATACTCATACACCACTTGGGAGTAATCGCTGGACTTCACCTCTTTCAAAAGGTGGGTCTCGTAGCGGTTGCCACCGTTGACCAGGGTGGCCACGTAGTTGGCCAGCTGGATGGGGGTAAACATGTTGTTGTCCTGACCAATGGCCGCCGACAGGGTCTGACCGGCGTACCAGGTCCCGCCCAGCTTCTCGGTGGTTTCAGGGCCAGCCACGGTGCCCTTGGACTCGGGCAGCTCGATGCCGGTGTACTGGCCCAGGCCGAAGGCGGTGGCGTAATCCACCAGCTTGTCAATGCCCAGGCGGCGGCCCAGGTCGTAGAAGAAGATGTTACAGGAGTCCTTGATGGCCTCGCTCACCGTCTCGCTGCCGTGGGACCCGCCGGTGCTGGTACGAATCCAGCACACGGGCTGATAGTCGGGATAATAGGTGTAAATGCCGGAGCAGTAGGTGGTGCTGGAGGGGGTGATCAGCCCCTCGGACAGGCCTCCCACGGCGGTGACCATCTTAAAGATGGAGCCGGGGGGGTACACGCCCTGGGTGGCCCGGTTCAGCAGAGGCTTGGCGGGGTCGGTGAGCAGGTCGTTGTAGTCCTCCGAGTAGGTGGACAGGTCGTAGGTGGGATAGGAGGCCAGGGCCAGCACCCCGCCGCTCATGTCCACCATCACCGCCGCGGCGCCTGCGGGGTCGGACAGTCCGGACACGAAGTCCCCCAGCAGCTGCTCGGTGTGGGCCTGGAGCTGGCTGTCCAGGGTGAGCACCACATGGTTGCCCGGCTGGGGCTCGGTCTGCCACTGCTGGCTCACCACCGCCCCGTTCTCGTCGGTCTCCAGCAGCCGGGTGCCGCTGGTGCCGTGGAGGTAGGACTCAAAGGCCAGCTCCACCCCGTCCTTGCCCACATAGGCGTTCATGGGGTAGTTCAGGGCCTGGTAGGTGGGCCACTCCTCGGCGCTGATAAGGCCGATGCGGCCCAGCACATGGGCCGCCGCCTTGGTGTTGTACACCCGGTTGGTGGAGGTGACAATGGACACCCCGGGCAGGCCCAGCTCTTTGACCTGGGTGATGAAGGAGATGGACACGTCGGTGGCGAAGGTGTAGGTGTTGTAGGTGATCTGCTCCTGGCGCAGGGCCACCTCGTAGAGCACCCCCAGCAGCGCTCGCACCTGGGGAGTGAAGGTCTCGGTCTCCACCGAGAAGGTCTCACACATGGCCTCCATCAGCTCTTGGGCGGAAATTTGAGCGGTTTCGGCACGTTTCACCCACTTATTTTTCTCCGCCAGCTTGCCCAGCTGGGTGGGCAGAATCTCAAAGGTGCCGTCGTCGTTGTCCGCCCGATAGGCAAACAGGTTCTCGTCCTTGGTGTAGGTCCAGGGGGCCTCTTTGGAGATGGGCAGGGTGTCGGACCACTCCACCCCCTCCTTCTCACACAGCTCCAGCAGCTGGGAGATCACCTCATTGACGTGGTCGCCCATAGAGGCGGTGTCCAGTTCTACGGCGTAGCCCAGGGAGTTGGACACCAGTACCCGGCCGTATCGGTCCAGAATCTCTCCCCGCACCCCGTCCACCGTCTCGGTCTGGGTGATGTTGTAGTTGGCGTTGGCCCGCCACTGGGCCCCGTCCACCACCTGCAACTGGTACAGGATGGAGAAGAAGCCCAGGAGGAGACAGCCGAAAAAGACCATCAAAAGGGTGGAGCGCACCCGCAGCCGATGACCTTCGTCCTCGGTGTGGGTGTCTTTGCTGTTGGAGTTAAAGTCAATAAATCTACTCATGATAATTCCTTCCGTGTAGGAGACAAGAAGCCCTCGGCAGAGTTTGCCCGCCATGGGAGGGCAAATAAATTGAAATCACGTATTTTCCCAGGACATGTGCATGGGAAAATACACTTCTCAGCCCGTCAGTGTGGCCTTGGGTCGTCCTTTGACCCAAGGGTGCATGCAACGGGCTGCAAATCCTCCGGGAAATGCTTGCATTTTCCGGACGTTTACTCATGATATATCCTTCCGTAGTGGACGCAGCAGAAACGGTTCATTGCGTATACAGGAAACGCACACACCAGGGAGCACAGCCCTTCCCCTGCTGCCAGGGAGAGCAGCACCCCCAGGGGGGCGGAGGTGGAGGTGGCCACGCCCAGCAGCTGCACCGCCTCCCACACCACCAGCAGCACCACGCAGCAGATCACGTGGCCCCACAGGTCCTGACGCAGGACATACTGGCCCAGCAGGCCGGACACCCAGCCCACAAAGGCCAGCAGGGCCACATAGCCCCAGCCGCCGTGGCCCAAGGTGGCCAGCAACAGCCCGGAGGCCACCCCGAAGCCGGCCCCGAACTGGCCCCCCTCCAGACAGCCCGCCGCCACGGTGCACACCGGCAGCAGCAGGGGCACAGGCAGCGGGGTGAGGGGGAACACAAAGTAGTTGAATATGGCGCACAACACTAAAGTGATGCCGTAGGCCAACAATTTTAAGATGAAATCCCGGCGGGTCAAGGGCACCCTCCTTTCAGGAAATGAAGAATGAATAGTGAATAATGAATAATTGTGGTGTGCCGCCATGCGGCACGGATTTTATGAGAGGCAGAGACCAGGGGGCTCGGCCAATGGCTCCCTCTGGGAGGGAGCTGGCTGCCCGTAAGGGCAGTCTGAGGGAGTAAGCGGGCAGGAAAGTGACTCGATTGCCAGTGAAAAGACCTATACCAGTCCATCCTGGCCACTCCGGCACACTCCGCCCTTTGCGTCAAAATCCATGGGTCTTTGCTACAGGCTCCCTCCGTCACCGCCTACGGCGGTGCCACCTCCCTCCCTGAGGGAGGCTGTTGGTCTGACGAAGACCAGAGGGCCTTCATTCTTCATTTTTCATTATTCATTCAAATAAGTTCTCCAAACAGCGCCCAGGTGGAACAATCGGTGATCTTTACATCCACAAACTGACCGATGAGCCCCACGTCGCCGTTGAGGTGCACCAGGCGGCCGCCGGGGGTGCGGGCGTTCAAATTGTTCCGGGGGTCTTCGCTCTCCCCGTCCACCAGACAGTGCTGAATGGTACCGATATAGGCCTGGTGCTTTTCCAGGGAAATGCGGTTCTGAGCCTCCACCAGGCGGTTGAAGTTGGCGGACTTCTCCTCTTTACTCATGGGGTCCTCCATCTCCGCGGCAGGGGTGCCCTTCCGGGGGGAGTAGATGAAGGTGAACAGGGCGTCGTAGCGCACCTCCTCAATGAGGGACAGGGTGTCCTCAAACTCCGGGGTGGTCTCCCCGGGGAAGCCCACGATGACGTCGCTGGTGAGCACCACGTTGGGAATCCGCTCCCGGAGCGCCTTCACCTTGTCCAGGTACTGCTCCCGGGTGTAGCGGCGGTTCATGGCACTCAGTACCCGGGTGTTGCCGGACTGGAAGGGCAGGTGGATGCAGGGGGCCACCTTCTCACACTTGGCCATCACGTCAAAGAGCCGCTGGGTGGCGTCCTTGGGGTGGCTGGTCATGAAGCGGAGCAAAAACTCCCCTTCGATGGCGTGGGCCTGCTCCAGCAGGGTGGGAAAGTCCATGCCGGTGCCCAGGTCCTTGCCGTAGGAGTTCACGTTCTGGCCCAGCAGGGTGATGTCCTTGTACCCTTCCGCCACCAGCTGGCGAATCTCATTGAGGATGATTTCCGGCTCTCGGCTGCGCTCCCGACCCCGGGTATAGGGCACAATGCAGTAGGTGCAGAAGTTGTTGCAGCCATACATGATGGACACCCAGGCCTTGATTTTGCCGGAGCGGCGCACGGGCAGACCCTCGGCAATGGCCCCTTCGGCGGGGGCGGTCTCAAAGACCCGGCCCCGGCGCAGGTAGATGCGGCGCATGAACTCAGGGAAGCGCCACAGCACCTGAGGCCCAAACACCAGGTCCACATGCTGGTAGGACTGGCGCAGCCGCTCCACCACGTGGGGCTCCTGGGCCATGCAGCCGCACAGGCAGATGATCTGGTTGGGGTTGCGCCGCTTGCCGTGGACCAGGGCGCCCACGTTGCCGAACACCCGCTGCTCGGCGTGTTCTCGGATGGCGCAGGTGTTGATGAGGATGAGGTCGGCGTTGTCGCCGTCGTGGACAATCTCATAGCCCATCTCGCACAGCATGCCCCGCAGCAGCTCCGAGTCCGCCTCGTTTTGCTGGCACCCGTAGGTGTCCACAAAGGCGGTGGGAGCCTGGGCGTGCTGGGCGTTGATGGCCCGGATTTCCTGACAATATTCCCGCTGTTTTGCCACGTCCTGAGCGGGGATGACGGGGGTCGTTCTCTCCATGGGGAGTTCCTCCAGTATTCATAAGGTTATAACATATATGATACCAGGACGGCGAAGCCGACATGGTATCATGCCATGTTTGTTCGGTTGCCCCGTAAGGGGCGAGAAAAACGGCAAAATCAAAGTATAATAGCCGCAGCTGCGGCTATTATACCATGATAGTGATGGCAAAACAAGACGAACCGCACCCGGGGGATTCCCAGGTCTTGTGCGTTGACAGTCCCAGGGCAACGTGATAGAGTAGAGCAAATTGTTTGGAATCCCATAGGTTCCCCATAAGGAGACTGATTATGCTGTATACTGCCCAACGTCTGCGCCAGGCCCTGCTCCGCCGCTGTGGAGGAGCCCCTGTGGTGCTGCCCGTGGCCGTGGTGCTCCACGCCCTGGTGGTGGCCCTGGTGGACCAGGTGGTCGTCCACCAGAGCTTGGCCGTCCTCCCCACCTGCTTCACCGCCGGATGGTTCTGGTGGACGGTGGGGCTCATGGCCCTCTTCACCGGCCTGCTCACCTTCTTCACCCGCACTATCCTGCCCGGGGCCATCCTCACCGCCGTGGCCCCCACCATCATGGTGTTTTCCAGCTACTTCAAGGCCCTCATCACCTCGGTGCCCCTCACCGTCCAGGACTTCCTGCTCCTGGGCCAGCTGGGGGACATCACCCAGCTCAACGCCTCCTCCCTCCACTTCTCCCCCCTGAGCCTGGGGTGTATCCTCTTCTTGGTGCTGTGGCTGGTGGCGGTGTGCCTGCTGCTCTACCCTGTGCGCCTGGGGCGCAAGGCCAGCCTGTGGGCGGGAGCGGGCTGTGTGGCCGCTGTGGTTCTGGTGTACGGAGTGGCGGCCAATGCCCTCATCTTCACCCCCATGGGGGTGAGCACCGACCAGAAGCTGTCCCAGGCCACGGTGAACCGGGAGACCGGGGTGCTGTTGGGCCTGTGGCGGGGCGCCCTCAACCAGGTGCACATGGCCCTCAACGAGGGGGACACCTCCCCGGAGGAGCTGGAGCGGGCGGCCCAGAAGGCCGTGGAGCTGGCCAGCCAGGAGGAGGACACTAAGGTGGCCCAGCAGCCCAACGTCATCCTCATCCTCTCCGAATCCTTCTTTGATGTGACCCGCCTGCCCGGGGTCACTTTTGACGGAGACCCCCTGGAGACCTTCCATAACCTACAACAAGAAGGAGTATCTGGAACCTTTTATACTCGGAGTTTAGGGTATGGCACCTGTAACATTGAGTTGGAGATCCTCACGGGGATGAACACCGGCCTGTTGTGGGGGGAGGACCTGTACAACATGGCCCCCCAGGTGTTCTCCCGTCTGCCCTCGGTGCCCTCGGTGCTGCGGGACAGCGGCTACTCCACCGAGATGGTGCACATGTATGACGACTCCATCTACAAGCGCACCCCCATGTTTGAGGCCATGGGCTTTGAGAAGACCTACTTCCAGGACGACTTTGCCGCCATTGACCCCCAGGCCACCGACCAGGCCTACTTGGAGGGGCAGCGGGAGGGCAGCTTCTACTCGGACGCCTACCTGTCCAAGCTGCTCATTGATCTGTACGAGGACGGCAAGGGGGAGGGGCCCCAGTTCCTCTACGGCATTTCCATGGAGAACCACGCCCCCTATGACAAGAAGAAGTACGACGCCCAGGAGCTGACGGTGGCCTTCCAGTCCGACCTCAAGGGTCAGGCCCAGGAGATGCTCCAGGCGGTGGTGCAGGGCACCCACGACGCCAGCGAGGCCCTGGGGCAGCTCACCGACTACTTCCGGGACCAGGCCGAGCCCACGGTCATTGTATTCTTCGGGGACCACCGCCCCGGGGTGGGGCTTCTGGATGGGGGCACGGTGTACTCCAAGCTGGGGCTGTGCTCCTCGGATTACAGCCGCTGGTCCACCCAGGAGATGAAGGAGCTGTACTCCACCGACTATCTCATCTGGTCCAATGATCCGGCCTACCTGCCCGGGCAGCCTGGAGACCAGGTGGACCGGGGGTCCAACTACCTGGGGGTGGATTTGCTGAACCTGGCGGGGGTGGAGAAGCCGGTGTACTGGAAGCTGTTGCAAAACCTGTCCCACACCCGGCTCAACGACACCTGGGTGTATAGTTTGGCCCAGGACGGCACTCTCACCTACAAGCACCCCACCACCGGGGGCGATGGGGAGAAGCTGGATTTGCTGAGTACCCTGCTGGACGACACCTTGTACGGGGACCAGGTGGCCACCCCTGTGCTGAGGGCGAGGAGTCAAATGAATAGTGATGAATGAAAAATGAAGAATGCAGGCCCTTGGATTGGCCAGACTCCCGGTGACCCGTTGTAGGGGAGGGGATTGCCCCTCCCGAATCCCCCGGGGCAATACCAGGGTAACCACGGGCCGGGCAAGCCACGGCCCCTACCACAGCACCACAGGGGGTGAGTCCATGCTTCCGGCGGCGGGAACGCCGCTTCTCCATGGTAGGCCCGGACATGGAAACCACCCAGCCATAGGGCCAGCTGCCCAGGGGGGCCTGGTATAGTGGCAGTGACAGGAGCCACAGCAAGGGGGACGGGCCGACCATAGACTTGGCGCATTGACAGCCTCGTACCCCAGGGGGGTACTTAGGGGGGAACGCCCTAAGCGGGTTTTGGTTCCTTTTGACCGAGCAAAAGGAACCCCCAGCGGGTAGCGTCCCCACCAGGCTGGCAAGCCTGATACAGGGACCGTGGAATGCTCCATTCTTCTGTGATGGTTGATGCCAGGATGGGACAAATCCCGTCTTGACACCCGGCAAAAAACGTGATACAGTGGCTCCAATATGCGAAGACGGAGATAAGTACCCAGGTGTGGAAGGTATTTAAGAGAGAGGATGGTCGGTGCAAATCCTCACCTTTGCCCTGTGGGAAGGCCCTCCTGAGCTGTGACCCCAACGGGAGACCCTAGTAGGCGTCACCGGCCCCCGCCGTTACCGGGTGAGAGTGCGCACATACCCTGTGCGAATTCAGGTGGAACCACGGACATTTTGTTCGCCCTGAGCCGCTGGCTCAGGGCGTTTTTCTTTGGGTCAACACCGAACCCGTTACGCCTAACGGCTCAGACGGCACCTCGCGCCAAAATTTTCCGTGATATTTTGCAAAAATACTCGCCAATACACAAAGTATTGCCTGCGCTTTTTGCTGCATCTGACGAAAAATTTTCTGGTGCGATCTACCGCCTGAACGGATTCGATGCTGCCCCTTGAGCCAGCGAGATATGGAAGGTAAAAACGAAAAAAGGAGTGTCATACATGAAGAACACCGAGAAAACCATGGAGAAGATTGTAAACCTGTGTAAGGGACGCGGCTTCATCTTCTCCGGCTCTGAGATCTACGGCGGCCTGGCCAACACTTGGGACTACGGCCCCCTGGGCGTGGAGCTGAAGAACAACGTCAAGAAGGCCTGGTGGAAGAAGTTCGTCCAGGAGAACCCCTACAACGTGGGCCTGGACTGCGCCATCCTCATGAATCCCCAGGTCTGGGTGGCTTCCGGCCACGTGGGCGGCTTCTCCGACCCCCTCATGGACTGCAAGGAGTGCAAGGAGCGCTTCCGTGCCGACAAGGTCATTGAGGACTGGTGCCAGGAGAACAACTTCGAGCTGGGCAAGCCCGTGGACGCCATGAGCCAGGCTGAGATGAAGGCCTTTGTGGACGAGCATCAGATCCCCTGCCCCTCCTGCGGCAAGCACAACTGGACTGATATCCGCCAGTTCAACCTGATGTTCAAGACCTTCCAGGGTGTCACCGAGGACGCCAAGAACACCGTGTATCTGCGCCCCGAGACCGCCCAGGGCATCTTCGTCAACTTCCAGAACGTCCAGCGCACCACCCGCCGCAAGCTGCCCTTTGGCGTGTGCCAGATCGGCAAGTCCTTCCGCAACGAGATCACCCCCGGCAACTTCACCTTCCGCACCCGTG
>NHCFR00700__coassemble_966_pt1 | contig 44541 bp, 45 predicted proteins | sample NHCFR00700__metabat2_low_PE_012 | metagenome-assembled genome bin NHCFR00700 | reverse complement strand
GCTTCGGCGAGATGGAGGTGTGGGCCCTGGAGGCCTACGGCGCCGCCTACACCCTGCAGGAGATCCTCACCGTCAAGTCCGACGACGTCACCGGACGTGTGCGCACCTACGAGTCCATTGTTAAGGGCTTCAACGTGCCCAAGCCCGGCGTGCCCGAGTCCTTCAAGGTTCTGGTCAAGGAGCTCCAGGCCCTGTGTCTGGACATCCAGGTCCTGGACGAGCACGGCAACCAGATCGAGCTCAAGGACGAGGACGAGGATACCTATCAGCCCGGCCGCTTCAAGGAGGATTACGACCGCTACCAGGATTACGGCAGCGAGAGTGACTTCGCCCAGGCTGGCTTTACCATGAAGGAGACCAGCGACGACGACGATCTGTCCGTGGCCATCAATGAGAATGATACCGCCGACCAGGATGACTCCTACGGCGATGAAGACTAAGAAAGGGAGGTTGAGGTAATGAGCTACGCTGAATTTAACGCCATCCGCATTGGCATCGCCTCCCCAGAGCAGATCCGGGAGTGGTCCTACGGCGAGGTCAAGAAGCCTGAGACCATCAACTACCGCACCCTGAAGCCGGAGCGGGACGGTCTGTTCTGCGAGCGCATCTTTGGTCCAACCAAGGACTGGGAGTGCCACTGCGGAAAGTATAAGAAGATTCGTTTCAAGGGCAAGGTGTGTGACCGCTGCGGCGTGGAGGTCACCCGAGCCAAGGTGCGCCGGGAGCGCATGGGCCACATTGAGTTGGCCGCCCCCGTGTCCCACATCTGGTACTTTAAGGGCATCCCCTCCCGGATGGGCCTGCTGCTGGATATCAGCCCCCGCATCCTGGAGAAGGTGCTGTACTTCGCCTCCTATATCGTCACCGATCCCGGCCCCGACTACACCCATCTGACCAAGAATCAGATTCTGTCCGACGCCGAGTACCGCAAGCTGCGGGAGTACTACGAGGACGACTTCCAGGCTGGCATGGGCGCCGAGGCCGTGAAGAAGCTGCTGCAAGACCTGGATCTGGAGCAGCTGTCCGAGACCCTGCGTGCCCAGCTCAAGGACGCCACCGGCCAGAAGAAGGCCAAGATCGTCAAGCGTCTGGAAGTGGTGGACGCCTTCCGTCTCTCCGGCAACAAGCCCGAGTGGATGATCATCGACGTGCTGCCCGTCATCCCCCCCGAGCTGCGCCCCATGGTGCAGCTGGACGGCGGCCGCTTCGCCACCTCCGACCTGAACGACCTCTACCGTCGTGTCATCAACCGGAACAACCGTCTCAAGCGCCTGATCCAGCTCAACGCCCCTGACATCATCGTACGCAACGAAAAGCGCATGCTCCAGGAGGCTGTGGACGCCCTCATTGACAACGGCCGCCGCGGCCGTGCCGTCACCGGCGCCAACAACCGGGCTCTGAAGTCCCTGTCCGACCTGCTCAAGGGTAAGCAGGGCCGTTTCCGTCAGAACCTGCTGGGTAAGCGTGTGGACTACTCCGGCCGTTCCGTTATCGTGGTTGGCCCTGAGCTGAAGATCTACCAGTGCGGCGTGCCCAAGGAGATGGCCATCGAGCTGTTCCGCCCCTTTGTCATGAAGAAGCTGGTGGAGGACGGCCACGCCAACAACATCAAGTCCGCCAAGAAGATGGTGGATAAGGCCTCTCCCGCCGTGTGGGACGCCCTGGAGTTTGTCATCAAGGAGCACCCCGTCATGCTCAACCGTGCCCCCACCCTCCACCGTCTGGGCATCCAGGCCTTCGAGCCGGTGCTGGTGGAAGGCCGCGCCATGAAGCTCCACCCCCTGGTGTGTACCGCCTTTAACGCCGACTTCGACGGCGACCAGATGGCCATCCACGTGCCCCTGTCCGCTGAGGCCCAGGCTGAGGCCCGCATCCTGATGCTGGCTGCCAACAACCTGTTGAAGCCCTCCGACGGCGGCGCTGTGGCCGTGCCCACCCAGGACATGGTGTTGGGCTCCTACTATCTGACCTACGAGAAGGACCCCGAGCACGATCCCGACTGTGCCTATGAGACCACCGCCGACGCCGCTGCCGCTCTGGAGCGGGGCGAGGTTGGCACCAACGACCGCATCTGGGTGCGGGACGAGGAGCTGGGTCGCTGGTACCGTACCACTCCCGCCCTGTGCGCTGAGGCTGTGGACGGCAAGGCCCGTGAGGTCTACCAGACCTTCGAGAACGACCAGGCCGCCAAGCTGGCCTACGACGAGGGCGAGCTGGACCTCCACGAGCCCATCCTGGTGCGCCGCACCGCCGAGCTGGACGGCGTGACCCAGGAGAAGATGGTGCGCACCACCGTGGGCCGCCTGATCTTCAACGAGGGCATTCCCCAGGACCTGGGCTTTGTGGACCGCAACGACCCCGAGAAGGCCTTTGATCCTGAAATCAACTTTGTCTGCGGCAAGAAGCAGCTGGGCAAGATCGTGGACAGCTGCATTGCCAAGCACGGCTTCACCGTGTCCGCCACCGTGCTGGACATCATCAAGGCCCGTGGCTATAAGTTCTCCACCCGCGGCTCTCTGACCGTGGCCATCGCCGACATGACCGTGCCTCCCCAGAAGAAGGAACTGATCGCCAACACCGAGAAGGAAGTTGTGAAGATCGAGAACCAGTACAAGCGCGGCTTCCTCACCAACGAGGAGCGGTACCGCTTGGTGGTGTCCGCCTGGGAGAAGACCACTGCCGACGTGTCCGACGCCCTGCAAAAGGGTATGGACCGCTACAACCCCATCTTCATGATGGCCGACTCCGGCGCCCGTGGTTCTGCCGCTCAGATTCGTCAGCTGGCTGGTATGCGTGGTCTGATGGCCGATACCTCCGGCCGTACCATTGAGATCCCCATCAAGGCCAACTTCCGTGAAGGTCTGTCCGTGTTGGAATACTTCATCTCCTCCAGAGGCGCTCGAAAGGGCATGGCCGATACCGCTCTGCGTACCGCCGACTCCGGTTACCTGACCCGCCGTTTGGTGGACGTCTCCCAGGAAGTCATCATCCGGGAGGAGGACTGTGGTACCCACGACGGTATCACCGTGTTCGAGATCAGCGAGAACGGCCAGGTCATCGAGCCCCTCAACGAGCGTCTGCGTGGCCGCTACCTGTGCGAGGACTTCAAGGACTTCCGCACCGGCGAGGTCCTGGTGGGCCACCACGAGATGGTCAGCGCCGACCAGGCCAAGCTCATCGAGGCCAAGCTCCGGGAGCAGGCCGAGGCCGAGGGCGATCCCGACCGCAAGGTGTCCATTCGGGTGCGCTCCGTGCTGACCTGTGAGGCCCGCAACGGCGTGTGTGCCAAGTGCTACGGCATGAACATGGCCTTCGGCGAGCCTGTGGGCCAGGGCGAGGCGGTTGGTATCATCGCCGCTCAGTCCATCGGCGAGCCTGGTACCCAGCTGACCATGCGTACCTTCCACACCGGCGGCGTGGCCGGCGGCGATATCACCCAGGGTCTTCCCCGTGTTGAAGAGCTGTTCGAGGCCCGCAAGCCCAAGAAGATGGCCCAGCTGGCTGAGATCAGCGGTACCATCTCCATGGAGGAGGCCAAGCGTGCCACTCTGTGCAACGTCACCATCACCGCCGACGACGGCGAGGTGGTCACCTACGCCATCCCCTACAGCGCTGGCATCCGGGTCAAGGCCGGAGACCGTGTGGTCAAGGGCCAGGAGCTCACCGACGGTGCTCTGTCTCCCCACGACGTGCTGCGGGTGCGTGGTGTGGACGCCGTTCACAACTACCTCATTCAGGAAGTTCAGAAGCCCTACCGTCAGCAGGGCGTAGACATCAACGACAAGCACATCGAGGTCATCGCCCGTCAGATGATGCGCAAGGTGCGTGTGGAGGACGCCGGGGATTCCACCCTGCTGTCCGGCTCCACCGTGGATATCATCGAGTACAAGGACGCCTACAAGGCCGTGGAGGCCCGCATCGCCGCTGGCGAGAAGCAGGAGACCGGCGAGGACCTGCGCCTGCCCACCTGCACCCGTCTGCTGCTGGGTATCACCAAGGCCTCTCTGGCCACCGAGTCCTTCCTGTCTGCCGCCTCCTTCCAGGAGACCACCAAGGTGCTCACCGAAGCCGCCATCAAGGGTAAGGTGGACCACCTGCTGGGCCTGAAGGAGAACGTCATCATCGGTAAGCTCATCCCCGCCGGTTCCGGTCTGGCTGCCTACCGCAAGTATGACAAGATCGAGGACGAGATGCCTCAGGAGGAGAGCCGCTTTGATGCGGTCAACGCCGCCGCTGAGGCCGCCCGGGACGCCGAAGAGCCCGTGGAAGAGGATGTGGACAACAGCCCTGAGGAAGTGGAGGAGGACGAGATCCTCTCCATCTCCATCGAGGAATAATCCCTCTTTCCCCAGAACCTTCAAAACCCCAACCGCCCAAATCGGGTGGTTGGGGTTTTGTTAGTTTTGGCTAACCTTTCCGTTGACAGGGGAAAAGCGGGCAGATATAATGGTACTCAATGTTTCCCAAACTGGAGGTGCAAACCATGAAGACCCGTCAACGTGTCCAGGCGTCCCTACTCTGCCTGGGCTTACTGATGCTGGTGCTGTTGACCCAGCTGAGTTCGGTCCATGTTTTGTACCACCGCTGTGTGGGGGAGCGGTGTGTGGTGTGCCATCAGGTGCAGGAAAATCAGCATCGCCTCCAACACACGGCCCACATCGGAGGCAGCGGCGTGCAGCTGTCCCAGTTGGCCCAGGGGGATACCTTGGCACCGGGTCTTGGGGAGCAGGAGCGGGTGCAAGGTACCCTCATCTCGTTAAAGGTGAAACTCTCCAATTAAATCAGGAGGAAACTCATACAGAAGGGGTGGTCTGCCACGACATGTGGCAGGCTTATTTGGCATGGCCTCCCTTCTGTCTTTTTCCACCTATTTGACTGTAAAATTGGAGGTTTTACCATGAAACGATGGATGTTATTGTGTCTGTCCCTGCTGGTGCTGGCAGGGTGTACCCCCGCTGCCACTCAGGACAAGGGGGAGGAGAAGAAACTGTCGGTGGTCACCACCGTGTTCCCCGCCTATGACTGGGTGCGGGAGCTGGTGGGAGAGGACAACCAGAACGTGGACATCACCTGGCTGATGAACAGCGGAGTGGATGTCCACAGCTACCAGCCCACCGTGGATGACCTGGTGACCATTTCCAACTGTGATGTGTTGGTATATGTGGGCGGCGAGTCGGAGAGTTGGATGAAGGAGGCCCTGGCCCAGGGGGGCAAAGAGGGCCGTGTGGTGGTCAACCTCATGGAGGCCCTGGGGGAAGGGGTCAAGGAGGAAGAGCCTCTGCCGGGCCTGGATGACGATCATGACCACGATCATGAGGAGGACCATGAACACGAGGCGGATGAACACATCTGGCTGTCCCTGAAACATGCCGTCACCCTTACCCAGACCCTGGCCCAAACCCTGGGCCAAGTGGATCCCGAGCATGCCCAGAGCTATCTGGATGCCCAAAAAACCTATCAGGCCAAGCTGGAGCAGCTGGACCAGGACTACCAGAGTATGGTCCAGGGGGCCAAGTATGACACGGTGCTGTTTTGTGACCGGTTCCCCTTCCGCTATCTGCTGGACGATTACGACATCCACTACTATGCCGCCTTCTCCGGCTGTTCGGCGGAGACCGAGGCCAGCTTTGAGACAGTGGCCTTCCTGGCCAAGACCTTGCAGGGCTTGGATTTGCCCTGTGTGCTGACCATTGAGGGCAACGACGGCAGCTTGGCCCGGACGGTGTGGGAGAATACCAGTCAGAACAAGCAGACGGTGTCCCAGCTTAACGCCCTCCAGGCGGTGACCCAGCAGCAGGCCCAGCAGGGGCTGACCTACCTGTCTGCCATGGAGGAGAACTTGCAGGTGCTGACCAAGGCCCTGAACGGAGAGGGCTAAACCATGGCATTGATACAGTGTGAGCATGTGGCTTTGGGCTATGGCAAACAAGTGCTGGTCCAAGGCTTGGATCTGGAAGTGACCCGAGGGGATTACCTGTGCATTGTGGGAGACAATGGGGTGGGGAAAAGCACCTTTTTGCGTACCCTACTGGGCTTGCAACCCCTGCTGGCCGGCCAGATCACCCTGGGAGAGGGGCTGACACAGAAGGATTTGGGCTATCTGCCCCAACAGACCCAGGTACAGCGGGACTTTCCTGCCACGGTGGAGGAGATCGTCTCCTCCGGCTTCGGCTCAGCCATGGGCTGGAGGCCCTTTCTCTCCCGTGGGGAGCGGAACCGGGTGGAGGAGAATTTGCAGCGCATGGGGATTGCCCATCTGGCAAAGCGCAGCTACCGTACCCTGTCCGGGGGCCAGCAGCAGCGGGTGCGGCTGGCCCGGGCTCTGTGCGCCGCCGACACCCTGCTGTTGCTGGACGAGCCGGTGGCGGGGCTGGACCCGGAGGGTACGGCGGAGATGTATGACGTGATCCACGCCCTCAACCAGGAGGGGATGACCATCGTCATGGTCTCCCACGACATGGACGGGGTGCGCACCCATGCCACCCACATTCTTCGCATGGCCCAGCAGCCCCAGGTCTGTTCTAAAGGAGAGGAGGGGATGGAAGGATGACGTGGATGGAAAAACTCACCCTATACCTGTCCTACCCCTTTGTCCAGTACGCCCTTTTGGTGGGCATGCTCATTGCCCTGTGTTCTGCCCTGTTGGGGGTGACGTTGGTGCTGCGGCGCATGTCCTTTTTGGGGGACGGTCTGTCCCACGCCGCCTTCGGGGCCATGTCTCTGGCGGCGGTGGTCAACCTCTCCGACGATATGCTGCTGGTGTTGCCCCTGACGGTGGGGTGTGCCGTGGTGCTGTTGTGTGGGGGAGAGAAGTGGAACCTTCAGGGGGACTCCGCCATCGCCATGGTGTCGGTGAGCGCACTGGCCATTGGCTATCTGCTGATGAACCTGTTCTCCTCCTCGGTGAATCTGTCCGGGGATGTGTGTACCACCTTGTTTGGCTCTACCTCCATCCTTACTCTGCGGCTGTGGGAGGTGTGGCTGTGTGTGGGTCTGTCGATCGCGGTGGTGGCCCTGTTTGTTTTGTGTTACCACAAGATTTTTGCCGTCACCTTTGACGAGACCTTTGCCCAGGCCACGGGGATGAAGGTGAAGGTGTACCGCCTGGTACAGGCGGTGGTCATCGGTGTGGTCATTGTGTTGGCCATGAATCTGGTGGGCTCCCTGCTCATCTCCGCCCTCATTGTCTTTCCGCCCTTGTCGGCCATGCGCTTATTCCGCAGCTTCCGGGGTGTGGTGGTAGGAGCTGGAGTGATCTCGGTGGTGTGTGCCCTGGCAGGCATTCTCATCTCGGTGGTGGCGGGTACCCCTGTGGGCTCCACGGTGGTGGCTGCCAACCTGGTGGTATTTTTGCTGTTGAGTGTGGTAGGGGGTGTCAAGGGATGAAGCTATGGAAAACATGGGCGCTGGCCCTTGCTCTGGTGCTGACCCTCACCGCCTGCGGTGGCTCTTCCGCTCCCCAGGAGAGCCAAAAGGGGGCGGTGGATGTGGATTTGACCCAGCTCAGCGGTACCTTGGTGTATGCCGAGGTGTACAACATGGCCTCCAACCCCCAGGACTATGTGGGGAAGACGGTACGCATGCGAGGCAACCTGGTCTACCAGGTGGTGAACGGACAGCCCAACCCGGACTATATGGCCTGCATGATTTCCGATGCCACCGCCTGCTGTGCCCAGGGCATCGAGTTTGTGCTGGCCCGGGCCCCGGACACCTACCCCGACTTGGGCAGCGTGGTGACGGTCAGCGGAGTGCTTACCACCTATGAGTCGGGTGGAAACACCTTTCTCCGGCTGAAAGAGGCTCATTTTGAATAAATCCAGCAAAAAGTGTCAGCGGATTCCGCTGGCACTTTTTTTATTTCGCCCCCTTGACAAAATGGTTAGCGTGTGCTAACCTATGTGCAGTTAGCAAGAACTAACCGAAGGAGGCACACCATGCAACATACCTTAGATCAACTGTTTGCCACCCACTGTGCCCCTGCACTCACCGGGGTGGCTCCTGCCAATCTCATCTCTCTGCGCCGTGGAGATTTTCCACATCTAGAGGAAGAGCTGCGGAAGTATCAGCAGGCCTTTGCCCGCCGGGGTGTGAAATTTGACCGCCTGTGCTCCTGCACCAACCGGGAGCTGATTTTGGTCTATCGGCCCCAGCTCATGGCCCAGGCCTTGAAGCGAGACGGGGTAGAGGAGATTCTCACCCCCTGTGGCTACGACCTGAGCCGTCCGGTGGAGGAGATTTTAGCCCACCTGGGCCTTCGTGTCCGGCAGGGCGGCTCCTTTCCCCACGAGATTGGCCTCTTCCTGGGCTATCCGGTGGAGGATGTGGTGGGCTTTATTGAGAATCAAGGGCAGAACTTCAAACTGTGCGGCCCGTGGAAGGTGTACGGGGATGTGGAAGCTGCCCAGCAGTGCTTTACCCGGATGCAGAAGGTGAGCCAGAAGATTCGGGAGCGAATGGAGCAGGGGAATACCTTGTTTCAGGTGTTTGCAGTGGCATAAACTTCGAGAGCTTAGCCTACTCCAGTTTCCAGGAGCAGGCTTGCCAGCCTGGTGGGGACGCTACCCGCTGGGGGTTTCTTTTGAACGGGCAAAAGAAACCAAAACCCGCTTAGGGCGTTCCCCCCTAAGTACCCCCCTGAGGTACCAGGCTGTCAATGCGTCAAGACTAGGTTCGGCCCGTCACTCTTATTGTGGCTCCTGTTTCTGCCACCACACCAGGTCACCCTGGGAAGCTGGCCCTACAGCCAGGTGGTTTTCACAGCCGGGCCTACCCTGGAGAAGCGGCGTTCCCGCCGCCGGGAACCAGGCCGCCGAGCGCTGGAAACAGCAGCTCACCAGGGTAAGGCCCTGGTGAGAGAAGCATAGTTTTGCAGAGAAGCAGGTATGTTCTGTAGAATCTCCACGCCATCCATGTGACCCTACCGGGCCAAGGGCCGAGAAGAGGAGGACGCAGGGGCATCCAGTACCGCGGGGTGGATTCCACAAGGCGGGGGAAGGCCCCGCCTTTGGCGATTCTTTCCCCGATTTCTCATCGGGGAGAAATCGGGCATAAGCGGAGCGTCCCCGGCTGGGGCGCTGTTCTCTGCCTGAGAAATCGGAGAAGAGCAAGCCTTCACCCCAAGCCCTGACGGACTGCACCTCTCCCAGAGGGAGCGGAGAAACATATTCACTCAACGAGTCATATCAAATGATATATCTTTTAGGAGGTCATACACATGAGCAAAGTAGCTGTGATCTATTGGAGTCAGACCGGGAACACCCAGCAGATGGCCCAGGCCATTGCCGAGGGCGTTACCGGAGCCGGGGCGGAATGCGACCTGATGGAGGTATCCGCCGTCACCCCGCAGCAGGCCCTGGAATATGACAAGCTGGCCCTGGGCTGCCCTGCCATGGGGGCGGAGGTGCTGGAGGAGTCCGAGTTCGAGCCCTTCTTCACCCAGCTGGAGGGCCAGCTCAGTGGCCACACCGTGGCTCTGTTCGGGTCCTACGGCTGGGGCGACGGACAGTGGATGCGGGACTGGGTGGAGCGCACCCAGAGCACCGGAGCCAATCTGTTGGACGAGGAGGGCCTCATGGTCAACGAGACCCCCGACGCCGAGGCCCTGGAGGCGTGCAAGAACCTGGGCGCCCGACTGGCCAACGCATAACAAAGAAAAAGATGTGCCGTAGAGGAATGACCTTCTACGGCACATCTTTTTTACTTTTTCAGCTGATACAGGCGGCAGGGACGGCCCCCCGTGTCATAGTTGACGGTGGAGCAGGCCTCCCCACGTTCCACCAGGTAGTTGGCGTAGCGGCGCACCGTGACCACCGACAGGTTGGTCTGCTTGGAGATGGCCTCACTGGGCAGCCCCTGGGCGGGGGCGGCGTGGAGACAGTCCTGAATGAGCTTCAGGGTGCTCTCCTGGAGCCCCTTGGGGGCGGAGCGATCCCCGCTGTCCGGGGGCGCAAACAGCTTGTCCAGCTCTCCCTGGGTCACCGCCTGGCCGTGGACGGCCTCTTTGTGGCGGCAGAAGGTATCCAGGGCCTGCTGGAACCGCTCATAGGTGAAGGGCTTGACCAGGTAGTCCACCACACCCATTTTTAAAAGGGTGTCCACCGAGGCGGCATCGTTGGCCGCAGTGACCATGATGGCGTCCACGGGAATGGCCTGGGCCCGCAGGGCCCGCAGCAGCTCCACTCCGGTGCACAGAGGCATGTACACGTCCAGAATCACCAGGTCGGCGGGGTTGTGGCTCAGCCACTCCAGGGCTGCCCGGCCATCCGAGCAGGTCTGCACCACGTGGAACCGGGAGTCCTTCTCGGTGAACGTGCGGTTTAACAGGGAGACCATGGGGTCATCCTCTACAATGACGACTCGATACAAGGGATTCACTCCTTCTCTCCGGGCAGTTCCTCCCGGCAAAAGCTGATGAAAAATGAGGTGCCCACGCCGCTCTCCGACTCCACCCGGATATCCCCGTGGTAGGCCTCCACCACTTCCTGCACCAGGGACAGCCCGGTACCCCGGTGGTGGCCCTTGGTGGAGGCCCCCCGCTGGAACATGGTGTTGCGCAGTACGGTGGGGATGCCGGGTCCGGTGTCCTCCACGCACAACAGCAGGCTGTCCGGGTTCTCCCGGATGCTGACGAAAATCTCCTTGGTGGCGCTGCGGGACTGGTTGAGCACCTCAATGGCGTTTTCAATGAGGTTGCCCAGGATGGTCACGTAGGCGTCCGGGGGCAGCCAGTCGCTGTCTTCGCTCAGTCCGCTCTCCCGGTCCAGGGTCAGGCGGATGCCCAGCTCATTGGCCCGGCTGGTCTTGCCCACCAAGAGGGCGGCCACCGACGGCTCATGGAGCTGGTTCATGATGCGGTTCACCGCCTCCCGGTGGATTTGGGTGGTGTCCATGATGTACTGCTGGGCCTTTTCCGGCTCTCCGATTTGCAGCAGACCCAAAATCACGTGGAGCTTGTTCAAAAACTCGTGGGTGTAGGCCCGCATGGCGTCCACCATGTGGCGCACACCGGTGAGGTCGTCGGCCATCCGGGCCAGCTCGGTGCGGTTGCGGAAAATGCTCACCGCTCCGTTGAGCTGGCCGTCTTCGTACAGGGGCAGGCGGTCAGCCAGCACTCGTACATGCTTTAAGGAGTTGATGCTCACATTGTACTCCGGCTTTCCCGTGCGGAGAATGCGGTCCAGGGTGGAGCGGGGATAGAAGTCCGCCAAGGACTTGCCCAGCACCTCGTCCCGGTTGAGGGAGAACATCTCAGCGGCGGCGGTGTTGAGGAAGATGAGCTTTTTGTCCCGGTCAATGGCCATGATACCCTCCTCCAGGGCATCCATGATGTCTTCCCGCTGGTGGAAGCGGTGGACGAAGGCGTCGGGCTCATAGCCCATGAGGGAGTCCTTGATGCGCTTGGACAGCCGCAGGGCCAGGGTGGAGCCCACCACCGCTGCGGCCAAACCCACCACCGACAGGACAACCACGGTGTGGCGGGTGAGCTGGGCCATGCTGCGGAAGTACACGCCGACAATGATAAAGCCGATGACGTTGCCGTCGTCGTCCCGGACGGGGGCGTAGGCGGAGTGCTCCGAGCCCATGGGGCCGGTCTCGTCGGAGGTGTAGGGGGCGGCCCCTGCCAGGGCATCGGTCTGGGCGGTGCCGGAGTAGGGGGTGTCCACCAGATCGTGGTCCGGGGCGTAGAGCAGGTTGGACTGGGTGTCGCCCACCAATATGAGGTCAATGTCCCGGGTGTTCTGGGTGGCCTCATCCAAAAACTCCGCCAGCTCCTGGGTGGAGCGCTTCCCCTCCAGGGCCTCTTGAATCAGGTCAATCCGGGAGAGAATGGAGGCGGAGTTGACTAGGGTGCTGTCTAAGGCGTCCTGACTGTTGTGGAGGGTGAAATACAGGTTTCCCGCCGTGGACAGGACGATGGAGACGATGACGACAATGAGGTTCATTCGGGTCATGCGGGCCCGAATGGAAGCCCCGGACGGTATGGACATGAAAACTCCCCCTTTTCTATCAGTATAGTAAAAAGGGGGGAGGCTGTCAAACCAAACCCTGGGAGAGAACGGTAAGAAATACATTCGCTGTTTTTCTTACTTTTTTTACTTTCGTAAGCCTTACGGGAAGGGGGGGAGTGGGGTACAATGGCACACGCGAAAACGAGGTGATGTGTTTGGATGCATTCAAGGAAATGCTGCTGGAAGAGCTGGGGACACCCACGGCATTTACCATCCCCCTGCTGGGCGGCATCGAGGTGTCGCAGTCGGTGGTGGTATCGTGGATTGTCATGGCGGTGCTCATTCTGGTCTCTGTGTGTCTGACCCGGAATTTAAAGGTAGAGAACCCGGGTAAGGTACAGGTGGCCCTGGAGAGCGCGGTGGAGTTTCTCAATGGCTTTGTCAAGACCAACATTGGGGAACACTGGAGACCCTTTGCCCCCTGGCTTGGTACCGTAGCGCTGTACATCGGCTTTGCCAACATCATCGGCATCTTCGGCTTTGCCCCGCCCACCAAGGACGTGAGCGTCACAGCGGGCTTGGCCATTTTGAGTATGCTGCTGATCTACGGCTCCCAGTTCCGATACAACGGACTGGTGGGCGGCCTGAAACGGTTTGCCGAGCCCATGCCCCTGCTGCTGCCCATCAACCTGATGGAGGTGGCCATCCGGCCCCTGGCATTGTGTATGCGACTGTTCGGCAACGTGCTGGGCGCCTTCATCATCATGGAAATGCTGAAATTTGTGGCCCCGATTCTGTTCCCGGCGGTGTTCAGCATCTATTTCGACCTGTTTGACGGGTTGATCCAAACCGTTGTCTTTGTGTTCCTGACCACTCAGTTTGTGGGCGAGGGCATCAAAGAGGAAGAGTAAATCTATCAACAAAACATGGAATTAACAGGAGGAACTTATTATGTCTATCGGAATCATTGCTGCAGCTCTGTCTGTGTTCACCGGAATCGGCGCTGGTATCGGCATCGGCGTTGCCACTGGTAAGGCCAGCGAGGCCATTGCCCGTCAGCCTGAGGCCTCCGGCAAGATCAACAGCGCCCTGCTGCTGGGCTGCGCTATGGCAGAAGGTACCGCCATCTTCGGCTTCATCACCGCTCTGCTGATCATCTTTATGGGTTAAGGGGGGAGCCTCCCATGCTGGAGTTCCATCTTTCCACCATCATCTTTACCATCATCAACCTGCTGGTGCTGTATGTCATCCTGCGCAAGGTGCTCTTTGGCAAGGTCAATGCCGTGCTGGAGCAGCGTGCCCAGCTGGTGCAGCAGGAGATTGACGCCGCCCAGGCGGGCAACCGCCAGGCCCAGGAGTTGAAGGCCCAGTACGAGGGCCAGCTCCAGGACGCCCACCAGGAGGCGGCCAAGATCGTCTCCGACGCCCAGACCCGTGCCCAGCGGGTGTACGACGGCACCGTGGCCGAGGCCCAGAGCGAGGCCCAGCGGCTGCGCAATGAGGCCCAGGCCCAGATCGCCACGGAGCGGGAGACCATGCTCCGCAGCGCCCGCCAGGAGGTGGCCTCTCTGGCCCTGCTGGCCGCCGCCAAGGCCGCAGGCCGGTCCATGGACGGCAACGATGACAAGGCCTTTGTGGACGAATTTCTTTCGGAAGTAGGTGAGCAGGCATGAGTGAGTTGGCCCGCCGTTATGCCCAGGCCCTCTATGGGATTTACCCCAACGAGGGCACCCTGGACCTCACAGCCAAGAGGCTGATGGAGAACCAGGAGCTGTGGGAGAGCCTTTGCTCTCCTGCGGTACAAGCAGAGGAGAAGGAGCGTGTTCTCTCCCGGCTGCCCATGCTGGACGGACACCGGATTCTGCTCAGCTTCTATTCTCTGCTGGCAGACAAGGGCCGCATGGCTCTGCTGCCCCAGATCGTGGAGGCGTTCCACGACATCGCCCTGGAGGACCGGGGTGCGGCCCGCTGCCGCCTGACCTGTGCCCGGGTGCCCCAGGAGGAGGAGCTGGAAAAGCTCAGAAAGACCCTGTGTCATCTGCACCGCAAGAAGGATGTGGTCTTTGACATTCACACCCAGCCCGACCTCATCGGCGGCTTCGTGCTGGATATCGAGGGCGTGACCTATGACAAGAGCGTCCAGGGGACGCTGACCGGCATGTTCCGGCAACTGGAAGAGAGGCGAATGGCATGAAAACCAACCCCGAAGAGATCGTCTCCATCCTGCGGGAGGAGATTCAAGGATACGACACCCGAGTACGCCGGGACGAGACCGGCACCGTGCTGGAAGTGGGCGACGGCATTGCCACCGTCTACGGCCTGGACAAGGCGGTGTACGGCGAGTTGGTGGAGCTGGACACCGGCGTCAAGGGTATGGTGATGAACCTGGCCCGGGACAGCGTGGGCGTGGTGCTGCTGGGCAGCGACGCCGGGGTAAAGGAGGGCACCGTGGTGCGCCGCACCGGACGTGCTGCCGACGTGCCCGTGGGCGACGCCCTGGTGGGCCGTGTGGTCAACGTGCTGGGCCAGCCCATCGACGGCCTGGGCCCCATTGAGACCACCGAGACCCGCCCCATCGAGCATGAGGCCAGCGGCGTGGTCACCCGTGAGCCCGTCAACGTGCCCATGCAGACCGGTATTCTGGCCATTGACGCCATGGTGCCCATTGGCCGTGGCCAGCGTGAGCTGATCATCGGCGACCGCCAGACGGGTAAGACCGCCATTGCCGTGGACACCATTCTGAACCAGAAGGGCCAGGATGTGATCTGCATCTACGTGGCCATCGGCCAGAAGGCCTCCACCGTGGCCCGCATTCAGGATACCCTGAAAAAGCACGGGGCCATGGACTACTCCATCATTGTCTCTTCCACCGCCAGTGAGTCCGCCCCTCTGCAATACATCGCCCCCTATGCCGGTGCGGCCATGGGCGAGTATTTTATGAGCCGTGGCAAGGACGTGCTCATCGTCTACGACGATCTGTCCAAGCACGCCGTGGCCTATCGTACTCTGTCTCTGCTGCTCAAGCGGTCCCCCGGCCGTGAGGCCTACCCCGGCGACGTGTTCTATCTCCACTCCCGTCTGCTGGAGCGGGCCTGCCGCTTGACCAAGGAATACGGCGGCGGATCTATGACCGCTCTGCCCATCATTGAGACCCAGGCAGGTGACGTGTCCGCCTACATCCCCACCAACGTCATTTCCATCACCGACGGCCAGATCTACCTGGAAAACGACCTGTTCTTTGCCGGTCAGCGCCCCGCCGTCAACGTGGGCCTGTCCGTGTCCCGTGTGGGTGGCTCTGCCCAGACCCGGGCCATCAAGAAGACCGCCGGTACCCTGCGTATCGACCTGGCCCGCTTCCGGGAGCTGGAGGTGTTCACCCAGTTCGCCTCGGACCTGGACCCCGCCACCCAGCAGGCCCTGGACCACGGCCGCCGTCTGCTGGAGCTGCTCAAGCAGCCCCTGTACCACCCTCTGCCTGTGAGCCGTCAGGCCGTCATCCTCTATGTGGCCACCAACGGCCTGGTGGACGACGTGCCTCTGGACAAGGTCCGGGACTTTATTCTGGACTTCGCCCAGGAGATGGAGCAGGAGCACGCCGACGTTATGGACGAGATTCAGTCCACCGGAAACCTCAGCGGTCCTGCCATTGAGACCATCCGCGGGGTGCTGGAGGACGCCAAGAAGCGGGTGAGCGCCACATGGCAAGCATAAAGGAAATCCGTACCCACATCAAAAGCGTAGAGCAGACTCTGAAGATCACCAACGCCATGTTCCTCATCTCTTCCTCGAATCTTCAGAAAGCCCGCAAGCAGCTGGCCGATGTGGAGCCCTACTTTCAGAAAATCGGCACCACCATCTCTGACATTCTCCACCACTCTCCGGAAATCAACCATGTCTTCTTCGATAAGCGTCCCCACATCCCGGCGGAGAAGCGGAAGATCGGCTACATTGTCATCACCGGAGACAAGGGCCTGGCCGGTGCCTACAACCACAACATTCTCAAGCTGGCGGAGGAGAAGCTGCGCCAGTCTGCCAACACCAGCCTATTTGTGGTGGGCCAGGTGGGACGCTCCTACTTCATGGAGCACGGCATTCCCATTGATGTAGAGTTCCTCTACACCGCCCAGAACCCCAACGTGGGCCGGGCCCGGGATATGTCGGAGACCATGCTGGAGCTGTTCCGCCGGGAACAGCTGGACGAGGTGTATGTCATCTTCACCCGCATGGTCAACTCCTTCCAGATGGAGCCCACCATCCACAAACTGCTCCCCCTGGACCCGGACGCCTTCCCCCAGGAGGAGGAGACCAGTTCCTATAACCGGGATGTGGCCTATGTGCCCTCGGTGAAGGCGGTTATGGACCGCCTGGTCCCCGGCTATGTGAAGGGCGACCTGTTCGGCGCTCTGGTTCAGTCCTACTGCTCAGAGCAAAACGCCCGCATGACCGCCATGAAGTCGTCCAGCGACAACGCCCGGGCCATGCTGCAAACCCTGAACCTGTCCTACAACCGTGCCCGCCAGACCGCCATCACCCAGGAGATCACCGAGGTGGTGGGCGGCGCTCAGGCGGCCCAGTAACCCACGAAATCATGACACCCGAAAGGTGAGACGATATGAAGGAAAATAGAGGAACCATTGTACAGGTCATGGGACCTGTGGTAGACGTGGCCTTTGGCGGCGGCGTCCTGCCCGAGATCAAGGAAGCCCTTGAGGTGGAGCTGGACGGGAAGCGTCAGGTCATGGAAGTGGCCCAGCACATGGGCGGGGACACCGTGCGGTGCATCATGCTCTCCCCCAGTGAGGGCCTGGGCCGTGGCATGACCGTCACCGCCACCGGAGCCCCCATCTCCGTGCCCGTGGGCAAGGGCGTCCTGGGCCGTATGTTCAACGTCCTGGGCGACACCATCGACGAGAAGGGCCCCGTGGACGCCAAGGAGACCTGGTCCATCCACCGTCAGCCCCCCGCCTTCGAGCAGCAGCGCCCGGTGGTGGAAGTGTTCGAGACCGGCATCAAGGTCATCGACCTGCTGGCCCCCTACGCCAAGGGCGGTAAGATCGGCCTGTTCGGCGGCGCCGGCGTGGGCAAGACCGTTTTGATTCAGGAGCTCATTCACAACATCGCCACCGAGCACGGCGGCTACTCCATCTTCACCGGTGTGGGCGAGCGTACCCGTGAGGGCAACGACCTGTGGCGGGACATGACCGACTCCGGCGTCATTGAGAAGACCGCCCTGGTCTTCGGTCAGATGAACGAGCCCCCCGGAGCCCGTATGCGTGTGGCCCTCACCGGCCTGACCATGGCCGAGTATTTCCGGGATCAGGAGAAGCAGAACGTGCTGCTCTTCATCGACAACATCTTCCGTTACATCCAGGCCGGTTCTGAGGTCTCTGCTCTGATGGGCCGTATGCCCTCCGCCGTGGGCTATCAGCCCACCCTGGCCAACGAGCTGGGCGCTCTCCAGGAGCGTATCACCTCCACCAAGGACGGCTCCATTACCTCCGTCCAGGCTGTGTACGTCCCCGCCGACGACCTCACCGACCCCGCCCCCGCCACCACCTTTGCCCACTTGGACGCCACCACCGTGCTGTCCCGTAAGATCGTGGAGCAGGGCATTTACCCCGCCGTGGACCCCCTGGAGTCCACCTCCCGTATCCTGGAGCCCGACGTGGTGGGCCAGCGGCACTACAAGATCGCCCGTGGCACCCAGGAGCTGCTGCAGCGCTATCGGGAACTGCAGGACATCATCGCCATTCTGGGTATGGAAGAACTCAGCGAGGACGACCGCCGCACCGTGGAGCGGGCCCGCCGCATTCAGCAGTTCTTCTCCCAGCCCTTCTCCGTGGCCGAGCAGTTCACCGGCCTGGAGGGCCGCTATGTGAAGCTGGAGGACACCCTCCGCTCCTTCGAGGTGATTCTGGGCGGCGAGCTGGATAAGTACCCCGAGGTTGCCTTCAGCAACGTGGGTAACGTGGACGAGGTCGTGGCCAAGGCCAAGAAGATGGGGGCGGTATAATGGCAGAAGCCAATACCTTCTACCTGGAGATCATCACCCCCGAGCGGCAGTTCTACATTGGACCCGCTCAGGCCCTGATTTTCCCCGCTGTGGACGGCCAGATGGGCGTCTATGCAGGCCACGCCCCCACGGTCACCGCCATTGAGCCCGGCGAGCTGCGCTACAAGGTAGACGACGTGTGGGAGCCCGCCGCTGTGGGCGCTGGCTTTGCCGAGATCAAGCCGGACTACGTCATCCTGCTGGTGGGCTTTGCCGAGCACCCCGAGGAGATCGACCGCAAGCGTGCCGAGGCCGCCAAGCTGCGTGCCGAGGAGCGTCTGCGCCAGAAGCAGAGCATCCAGGAGTATTATCACTCCAAGGCCGCTCTGGCCCGGGCCATGGCCCGACTCAAGACCCGGCGATAACTGAATATAGGTAAAAGCGCATGTCTCACCCGAGACATGCGCTTTTTTGCGCGCTCAATGGCTTTCGTAGGCCTGACGCAGCTTTTCCAGGGCCTTTTTTTCAATGCGGGAGACGTAGGAGCGGCTGATGCCGCACAGGGTGGCGATTTCCCGCTGGGTGAGGGGAGCCTGTTGGTTGAGGCCGTAGCGCAGCTTGATGATGTGGGCCTCTCGGGGGGTGAGACAGGTGTCCACACACTCCCGCACCCGCTGGCAGGAGTCCCGCAGGTCCAGGTCCTCCAGCATGGTGTCGTCCACGCACACCACGTCCATCAGGGACAGGGAATTGCCCTCCGGGTCCCCGTCCAGGCTGTCGGAGAGGGATAGCTCTCCCTGGGTTTTCCGCTGGGAGCGGAAGTACATGAGAATTTCGTTTTCAATGCAGCGGCTGGCGTAGGTGGCCAGGCGCACATTTTTGTCCCCTTTGAAGGTGGACACCCCTTTGATGAGCCCGATGGTGCCAATAGAGATGAGATCGTCCTGATCTCCCGTCTGCGTGTAGTATTTTTTCACGATATGAGCCACAAGCCTCAAATTGTGCTCAATGAGTTTGTCCCGGGCGTCGCTGTCCCCCTGGGCCATGCGTGTTAAGCAGTCCTGTTCCTCCTCCCTAGTCAGGGCCCGGGGGAAGGACCCGGTGTTGTTGGCCAGCCGCAGGGTGAAAAAGAGTCCGTTGAGCATTAACAAGAGCCATGCCGTCCACATGGTCACCACCTCCATGGGGAAGTGTATGCATGGGCGGCGTGTCCCTATGGCTGGGGATTGTGAGGAAACAGTAGGGGATCGATCATTTGAACATCCATTTTGATTGATGAAATGAGGGATGGATGGTATAATAAATAAAGTGATATCTAAGTGAGGTGTGGGTATGAGAAATCAAAAGCCGCCATTTGAAATTACCAATCAAATCATCAGTGATGTAGCAGAAATTGCGGAGCTGATGGGAAAATTCAGCGTAACAAACCAACTTTCCACAAACCCCACCTTGCGCCGCAGCAATCGCATTCGCACCATCTATGGGTCCCTGGCCATTGAGCAGAATACCCTATCGCTGGAACAGGTAACCGCTGTTCTCGATGGAAAACAGGTCCTTGCCCCGCCCAAAGACATTGCGGAGGTCAAGAACGCCTATGAGATATACGAGCGGTTGGACCAGTTGGACCCCTATTCTGTGGATGATCTGCTGACCGCCCACGGCATTCTCACCCGGGGGCTGGTGGAAGAATCCGGCCAGTTCCGTTCCCGCCCTGTGGGGGTGGTGGACAGCCAGGGCAATATCCTGCACTTTGGGACCCTGCCCCAGTATGTGCCGGACTTGGTGATGGAACTGCTGGACTGGGTGAAAACCAGCCAGGTACACATGCTGATTCGCAGCTGTGTGTTCCACTATGAACTGGAGCTGATTCACCCCTTTGCCGACGGAAACGGGCGTGTAGGCCGACTGTGGCACACACTGTTGCTGTCCCGGTGGAATCCCGTCTTTGCCTGGCTTCCGGTGGAGTCCATCATCCATGACCGCCAACAGGAATACTATGCCGCCATCAACGCCTCCAACGAGGCGGGGGAGTCTACGGTATTTATCGAGTTTATGCTCTCCGCCATCAAAGCATCCATCACTGAGGCCATGGAAGTGAGTGATAAAATGATGGATGAAATGAGCGATGGGAAGATGGACAAGGCCACCCAGCGCTGGAAGAAGATTGAGGCGTATTTGAAAAACCACGACTATATTATGAATGCCGATGTGCGGGAGTTGTGCGGGGTGTCATCGGCGACGGCGCATCGGATTCTTGCTACGCTTGTGGAAAATAAGAAGCTGAAAAAATATTATGAACGTGGTCTCTGGTCTTATAGATTAGAAGCATAAGTGCCATCTTGCCGTTGAAGGATGGTGTTGAATTGGCAGAATTTTTGGTTGACTTGACAATAAAATATGAGCGTTTCAGCTCGGATATACAAACCTGCGGTGGTGATATTGATGTTTTAATTATGACCAAGGACTCTGCATTTTGGCATCGGCATAAACTGTTTAATTGCAACAGGAAATGATTATTTGAACTTGATTATGTACTACTATGGAATAATTGAGAAAATATGCGACTTGTTCTTGCCATTATACTCCTATGGGAGTATAATGGCTTCGAGCAGGAGGTGACCCCCATGGTCCGAACACTCTACCACGGTTCTCCCAACGTCATTGAGAAGCCCATCTATGGACATGGAAAAACCTATAATGACTACGGCTTAGGCTTTTACTGCACCGACAGCTTGGACATGGCCAAGGAGTGGGGAGCGGGGAAGGATCGGGACGGATATGCCAATTGTTATCGGCTGGACTGTGACGGTCTGCGCATCCTCCATCTCAACGACCCGCAGTTCTGCATTCTGCACTGGTTGGCGGTATTGCTTCAAAACCGGGAGTTTGACGTGCCGTCCGGGTTGGCACTGGAGGCCAAAGAGTACATTCTCCAACATTTTTTGGTGGAGTATCAGTCCTATGATGCCATCATTGGCTATCGGGCGGATGATAGCTACTTTTCCTTTGCCCAGGACTTCATCAACGGCACCATTTCCTACCGCCAATTGACCAATGCCATGCATCTGGGCAAGCTGGGGGAGCAGTTTGTGCTGAAAAGTCCCCGTGCCTTTGAACGCTTGGAGTTTGTGGGGGCGGAATTGGCCCAGAGTCAGGAGTGGTATACCAAGAAGATGTTGCGGGATAAGTCCGCCCGCCGGGAGTATTTCAGCGTGGAGCGAAACCGCCGCCAAAAAGGTGATTTGTACATCACGCAGATCATGGATGAGGAGATGATGCCAGGTGATGCACGCCTACGATAAGGTCTATCTGGACAAGGCCCGCACCGCCTTAGGGCGTATGCTGGATTTTGCGGTGTACGATCTGGGCTATGAGATCACCCGGTTTTTTGACCTGTTTCTCGGCTCTGGAGTGGCAGCTCGGTTTGAAGAGGGGGATTTTACCCTTTTGGTGGGGATGTCTGGGGTGGAACTGGCCTACCACGTGTTGGAGCAGGCAGGGCTTCCCATTCAGCGCATCCAGCCCCGATACACCATGGACCGCAGCGAGGAATATTGGACGGGCTGGGCCTTGGCCTACTATCAGTGGGAGACCTCCATGAGTTTTGCAGAGATTACCCGATATGTGCCCATTCTGGATATCCAGGCACTGTATTCCCCCTATCATGAGATGGATATCCGGCAGTTCTGCGACAAAATGAATGAACTGTATCAGGCGGCCAAACCGGAGACCAATCTCAAATTATTCCGGCAGCGAGCGGGCCTGAGTCAGCGGGAATTGGCGGAACAATCCGGTGTACCTCTGCGTACCATCCAGCAGTATGAGCAGCGACAGAAGAACATCAACAAGGCCCAAGCGGAATATCTGGTACTGTTGTCCCGGGTGCTGTGCTGCGGGATGGAGGATTTAATGGAGAAAATCGTGTGAAAATAGACCCTAATTGTACTCATACGGACATAGAGAAAGAGGAGACAGCCGATTGGCAGTCTCCTCTTAAACTTTGTGTGTTATTTCTCACTCGGGTGACCCTTCGTCACCTGAATGACCTCCATGCCAATATACCGCAGCTGTTCCACCACGGCGGCAGGGGCCAGTTCATCGGTGATGACGGTCCCCATTTTCTCCAAGTGCAGGCTGGCATAGGTGCCAATGACGCCCACCTTGGTGTGGTCAGCCAGGATGAAGTAGCGGTCGGAGTGGCTGAGCATGGTCTCATTGATGCCCAGCTCCGTGGGGATGCCGCACAGCAGCTCTCCGTTGGGGGAGATGCCCGTGCAGCCGATGAACGCCTTCCGGGCGTGTACCATGAGCAGGTTACGCATGGTGCAGTCCCCGGTGAGAATGGCGTTTTGGCCCCGCACTTCTCCGCCGGACAGAGTAATGCGCAGGTTGGAGGGGTATTTCCGGGCGCACACCAGGCCGTTGTTGGTGAACACCTGGACATTCTTGCCCCCCAGGAAGTCCAGCAGCCCCAGGGCGGTGCGGCTGCCGTTGATGAAGATCTGATCGTTTTCCGCCACCAGATTGGCGGCGTACTGGCTGATGAGATCCCGGTACAGCTTCACCTGGTCGGCATCTCCGGCGGGGGAGACGGGCTGCTCCGCCACAGCGCCGCCGTAAAAACGGCTGATCAGGCCCTGGTCCTCCAGGTGCTGTAAATCCCGGCGAATGGTCATGGGGGAGACGTCGAAAATTTGGGACAGCTCCTCCACCTTAATCTCTCTGCGCTCCCGCAGCAGGGAGAGAATCCGGGTGTGGCGGTCATTGACCGACTGACGATCGCGTTTCATGATACATCCTCTTTCTCGTGGTTGGCCCCCAGCAACGACAGCAGGTAGTCCGACAGGTGGTCCAGCCTGCGTACCTCCAGTACGCTGTCCACCAGGAGGGGGGCATCTGGTCCGCTGTGAGGGCGGTACCATACCGGGCGCATCCCGGCCCGTTTGGCGCCCTCCACGTCCTTGCTTCGGTTGTCCCCCACAAAGACGCAGGCGGAAGCCGGACAGCCTGCCTTCTCCCGGCAGAGCTGGAAGAAGCGGGCGCCGGGCTTTTCCTGGGTGACCTCCTCGCTGGTGACCACAAAGTCCAGCAGGGGCAACAGGTTCAGCCGCTCCAGCTTGGCATATTGCCAGTCGGCGGTCATGTCCGTGCCCACCCCCAGGCGGAGCCCTGCCTGGCGCAGCTGCTCCAGACAGACCAGAGCGCCGGGACTGGGCACGGCGGCGTCGATGAGGGTGTTCCAGTACAGACGCTCCATGACAGGGGCGTGGAGAATGGGCTGGCCCAGCTCCTCCAACAAAATCTGATACCGGAGCAGACGATTGTGGATGGCGGCGCAGTCGCCGCCGGTGCGGACCTGGAGCAGCTGATTGGCCCGTTGATGCAGGGCCTCAAAGGTCTCCGGGTCCACCCCCAGCGTGTGCTGGGCGTACTCCGTCAGGGCCTGAAAGGCCACGGCGTGGGCGGCGTCATAGTCGTATAGCGTGTTGTCAATGTCAAAAATAACGGCTTGAATCATAGTATCACCAGGCTATCCAAGAGGCATGCGGCTTACAGAGTATAGAATTGAAACTTCTTTTTGCACTGCTGCTGCATATAGGTGCGCAGAGCGTCTGCGTCCTCCGGGGACAGGGCCTTTTTGGGAAGAATGTAATAGGCCTTGCCCTTGATGACGAAGTAGAAACAGCGTTCCGTTTCAAACAGACCGTAAATCTGGCGGAACTTGCTGTGGGCGTGGTTTTTCTGGCCCTCCAGCTTCATATCCACACCATCGGCATCAATGCGAAAGGTGGCCCGGTGGTTCTCGTAGTATTTGCGGTACTTTTTCAAGGTGTCGTCTGCACCGCTGCGCCGACGGCTGGACACCGCCACCAGAATCATCAGGGAACAGACGATGAGATAGCCAGCCGTGGCAATTTGGAACCCGTGGCGGTACAGCTGAAAGCCAAAGTAGATGGCACCCGCCACACCCAACACCCCGCAGATGATTCGTGCCACCGGGGAGAGGGAACCTTTGAGATGGTATAGCTGCTCGAAATCCGAGAGAATCTCATCGGTATAGACAAAGCTGGCTTGAAACATGGAACTCTGGCTTTGCATAGCGTGCCTCCAATATGTGAGAGATGGGGGAGGATGGGGCTGGACGGCCCCATCCTCTCGCCCGTTAGCCTTTCAACTGCCGAACGGCGGCGGAGGCGTCCTTGGCGCCGAATACGGCGCTGCCTGCCACCAGGGCGGTGGCGCCGGCCTCCGTGCACTGGGGGGCGGTGGTGCCGGGCTTGACGCCGCCGTCCACCGAGAGAATGGGGGAGACCCTTCGACGGGCGCACTCGGCTCGCAGAGCCCGGAGCTTGTCCAGGGCTCTGGGGTCGAAGGGCTGTCCGCCGTGGCCGGGCACGACCCCCATCACCAGCACCAGCTCCAGCTGGTCCAGGTAGGGGAACACCGCCTCCACCGGGGTGTCCGGGTTGAGGGCCATGCCTCGTTTGCAGCCACAGCCGTGGATGGCGGCCAGGGTGGCGGACAGGTCGTCGGTGGTCTCCACGTGGACGGTGATGTAGTCCGCCCCCGCCGCTGCAAAGCGGTGGACAAAGCGCAGGGGATGGGAGATCATCAGGTGCACATCCATCACGGCCTGGGGCAGGGCGTGGTGCAGGGTCTCCAAAACGGGCAGACCGAAGCTGAGGTTGTCCACAAAGTGGCCGTCCATGACGTCAAAGTGGATCATATCTGCCCCGGCGTTCAGCACCCGGGCGCAGTCCTCTCCCAGGCAGGTGAAGTCTGCGGAGAGCACCGAGGGACAAACAAGTACCATAGGCCGCCTCCTTGAAATTAGCCCTGGGACACCAGGGACTTGGTCACCTCGACAATATGGTCGGCGCACAGACCGAACTGCTGGAGCAGAGCGGCGGCGGGGCCGGAGTGGCCGAACTCGTCGTTGACACCGATGCGGCGCACGGGGGTGGGGCACTGCTCGGCCAGCAGGCTGCACACGGCCTCGCCCAGACCGCCGATGATGGAGTGCTCCTCCACGGTGACGATCTTGCCGCAGTCCTTTGCGGCCTTCAGTACCAGCTCCTCGTCCAGGGGCTTAATGGTGGCCATGTTGATGACCCGGGCGGAGATGCCGGCCTCAGCCAGAGCCTTGCCAGCCTCGATGGCCTCGGGCACCATGATGCCGGTGGCGATGATGGCCACGTCGGTGCCGTCCTGGATCACCTCGCCCTTACCGATCTGGAAGTCATAGTCCTCGTCGTGGAACACGGGGGTGGCGGCACGGCCAAAGCGCATGTATACGGGGCCCTCCATCTCGTAGGCGGCCTTCACCATCTTGCGGGCCTCCACGTCGTCGGAGGGGCACATGACGGTCATGCCGGGGATGGTGCGCATGAGAGCGAAGTCCTCGCAGCACTGGTGGGAAGCGCCGTCCTCGCCCACGGAGATACCGCCGTGGGTGGCGCCGATCTTCACATTCAGGTGGGGGTAGCCGATGGTGTTGCGCACCTGCTCATAGGCCCGCCCGGCGGCGAACATGGCGAAGGTGGCGGCAAAGGGCACAAAGCCCATGGTGGACAGACCGGCGGCCACGTTGACCATGTTGGCCTCGGCGATGCCGCAGTCGAAGTGGCGCTCGGGGAACGCCTTCTTGAAGATCGCGGTCTTGGTGGCTCCGGCCAGGTCGGCGTCCAGCACCACCAGATTGGCGTGGGTCTCGCCCAGCTCCTTCAGAGCATTGCCGTAACTGTCACGGGTTGCAACTTTCTTTACTTCTGCCATGATTACACCTCCAGGGCAGCCCGAGCGGCTGCCAGTTCTGCCATACCCTGTGCGTACTCCTCATCGTTGGGAGCCTTGCCGTGCCAGCCGGCCTGATCCTCCATGTAGGACACACCCTTACCCTTGGTGGTGGTCATGAGGATGGCGGTGGGCTTTCCGGTGCCGTGGTTGGCGTGGAACTTGGCAAAGGCGGTCTCCATCTCCTGGAAGTCGTGGCCATTGATCTTCACTACGTTGCAGCCGAAGGCGGCGAACTTGGCGTCCACAGGCTCGGTGTTCATCACGTCGCAGGTGCGGCCGTCAATCTGCAGGCCGTTGATGTCCACGATGATGCACAGGTTGTCCAGCTTGTAGTGGGCGGCAAACATGGTGGCCTCCCAGATCTGGCCCTCGGCCAGCTCGCCGTCGCCCAGCAGGCTGTAGACGTTGATGTCCTTGTTCAGGAACTTGGCGCCCTTGGCCATGCCAGCGGCAGCGGACAGGCCCTGGCCCAGAGAGCCGGTGGACATGTCAATGCCGGGGGTCAGGTTCATGTTGGGGTGGCCCTGGAGGTGGCTGCCGATGTGGCGCAGGGTGAGCAGGTCCTCCACGGGGAAGTAGCCCCGGTTGGCCAGAGCGGCATACAGGCCGGGGGCGGTGTGACCCTTGGAGAGGACGAAGCGGTCCCGATCCTCCCAACGGGGGTTGGCGGGGTCGATGCGCATCTCTTTAAAATAGAGATAGGTGAACAGGTCGGCGGCGGACAGGGAGCCGCCGGGATGTCCAGCCTTGGCGGCGTGGGTGCCGGTGAGCACGCCCTCCCGCACGGAGACGGCGGTGAGCTTTAGGGATTTTTCTTCCGCAGAAGTCATGCAAACTTCCTCCTTCTTGGTGTTGGCTGGTGATCAGCCTTAGTGTTTGCCCTGGCCGTAGTAGGCGTTGGGGCCGTGTTTGCGCATGTAGTGCTTGTCCTGAATGCGCTGGGGAGCCGGGGCAGCGCTGGGGTCCACCTGACGGGTGAACATGGCCATCTTGGCCACCTCTTCCAGCACCACGGCATGATAGACGGCCTGAGCGGCGTCCTTGCCCCAAGTGAAGGGGCCGTGGCTGTGGCAGATCACGGCGGGGACGGCCACCGGGTCAATGCCCCGGGCCTGGAACTCCTCCACAATGAGCTTGCCAGTGTTCATCTCGTAGTCCTCGTCCAGCTCCTCCTGGGTCAGGTGACGGGCGCAGGGGATGGGGCCGTAGAAGTAGTCGGCGTGGGTGGTGCCGTAGCAGGGGATGTCCCGGCCAGCCTGGGCCCAGCCTACGGCGTAGGGGCTGTGGGTGTGGACGATGCCGCCCAGCTGGGGGAAGGCGTTGTACAGCACCAGGTGGGTCTTGGTGTCGGAAGAGGGGTTCATATCACCCTCCACCTTGTTGCCTTGCAGGTCCATGACCACCAGGTCCTCCGGCTTGAGCTCGTCGTACTCCACACCGGAGGGTTTGATGACAAACAGACCCTTTTCCCGGTCGATACCGCTGACGTTGCCCCAGGTGTAGGTCACAAGACCCCGACGAGGCAGTTCCATATTGGCCTCATATACCTTTTGCTTGAGTTCTTCCAGCATAGATAAACCCTCCAATTGTTATTAAGTATTCACTTTTTTCACCCGTTTGCCGCTCAAATGGGACGTTTTTTCCACCAAATCCTCTGGCAAGAAGTGGGTGGGGCTCCCACGGCCTGTGAGACAGCGGATGCAGCACCACTAATTCTACCACAAATCTCACCGATGAACCAGATATTTCTCAATAATTTCAGCAATCCCGTCATGATTGTTGTCCCGGCAGGTGACGGCGTCGGCGGCCGCTTTGGCCTCGTCGGTGCCGTTGCACATAGCCACCCCCACTCCGGCCGCTCGGAGCATGGACAGGTCGTTGGCGGCGTCTCCCGCCGCCACGGTATTTTCCACGGGAATACCCAGCCGTTGGGCCTGTTCCCGGGCGCTGACCAGGGGACGGCCCGTGGTGATGACCACCTGATGTCCCGCAGCTAGGGCCGCCTCGATGGCGGCACGGTTGCCGGGGGTGATCTCCTTTTGATCGTTGAGCAGGGTGCCGTCCAAATCCAGAAACAGGGCCTTGGCACTCATATGGGAATTATTCCGTGACGGTGTACAGGGCGATCTCGTCGATCTCCCGGTTGGTGCCCACAATCACGTCCTGGCCCTGGGAGTTGACAAAGTGCATGGCGTTGGCACAGCCGGTGTTCCGGTCCAGATACTCATAGTGATAGGTGCCGGCCTGGGCATCCCAGGTGATGGCCACGGTGTCACGGGTACCCTTGCGCCAGCCAACTACCCAGGTGGGCTTGCCCAGAATGGTGTCGGCCCAGGTGGCGTGGAGCATCTCGGTGTCCGACTCGGGAGCGGGATACTTCCACTGGGGCACGTAGTGGCCATGCTCGTTGAGGTGATAAATGGTCAGGGAGTTGCCGTGGAAGTCACTGATGACGCCCAGCTCCATTTTGCCGTCTCCGTCGAAGTCCAGCATCACGGCATCGCTGGTGGGCACGTCCAGCACCTTGGTGACGGTCCACTCACCGCCGGGGACCATGGGGGGATCGAAGACAAAGGCGCCTTCCTCGCAGCCCACCAGGGCGGCGTCGTGGCCGCCGTGCTGGAAGACGCTGAAGCCGTGGTTTTTCAGCATCTGGTCCTGGAGCAGGGTCAGCTCCAGCTGGTGGTCGTCGTTGTACCCGGACAGATCAGCGGGGAGGACCGCGCCGTAGGTCTGGCCGGGGAAGCGCCAGTCGTTTTTGTACTCATGGCCGGACTTCAGGCAGCAGACAATGAGGTAGTTGACCCCGCCCCGGTGGAGAATGCCAAAGCGGTGGACAAAGGGGGCCCGGCACAGGGTGCGAATCTCCCAGTCGTTCTCCCCCTTGGGGGTGGCGATGATGATGGAGGCGTCGGCGCCGTCGTTGGGGCCGTAGAACTTGCGGGTGGCCAGGAACTGCCCATCGGAGCCGGGGACTTGAATCATGGTCATCACGCCGCCGGGACCGTCCCACACCTTCTCCAGCTGCTGGCCGTCCTCGGAGAAGAGGTAGCAGGGGTCCTGTTTTTCGGCGGCCACCAGGAAACAGGGGCGGCCCTTGTAGTTCAGGGTGGCGGTGGCATAGCACTTGGTGAGGTTACCAATGACTTTCTTTTCCACGTTCATTTGAAAAAATCTCCTCTCTACACGATATCAAATTAGCTCAAACGGGATTGCTGTTGGTCCAGCAGGGCCCGCATCTGGGTGTTGGCGAAGATGATGTCCTCTTTCCAGGTGGGCTTGCCCACGTCCCACATCTCGGTGACGTAGCGGCGCACCCCCAGGTCCCAGGCCTTGGCGATGACGGCGGGGAAGTCCACGTGTCCGGTGAGGAAGGGAATCTCCCGGAACTTGCCGGGGATGGTCTCCTTCAGGTGCAGGGCTACGATGTGGTCCCGGCCAGACTCCAAATCGTCCAGTACGTTGATGCCGTAGCTGACGGCGGCGTTGGTGAGATTGCCCGAGTCGGGGTACACCCCCAGATAGGGGCTGTTGACCATGTTGACGTAGAACATAGACTTCCAGGTGGTGTTCATAAAATCCGTCTCCATGGTCTCAAAGCCCATGACAATGCCCTTGACGGCGGCCATTTCTGCGGCAGTTTTCAGATTTTGAATGAAGTTGGCCTTGGTCTGGGGGGTGCTGTCCTCATAGTACACATCGTACCCCGCCAGCTGGATAATACGGATGCCCAGATCGTCCGCCAGCTGGATGGCCTTCTCCATGATCTCCATGCTCCGCTGCTGCACGGCGGGGTCGGACGCCCCCAGGGGGTACTTGCGGTGGCCGGACAGGCACATGCTGCGGATGGGGATGCCCACCTCTTCCATGAGAGCCACCAGCTCCCGGCGCTGCTCTGCGCTCCAGTCCAGGCGGGCCAGCTTATCATCCTTCTCGTCGATGCTGATCTCCACAAAGTCGTACCCGCAGGCCTTGGCGCATTCCAGCTTCTCCCGCCAGGTCAGGGATGCGGGCATGGCCTTCTCATATAATCCAATGCTGTATGCGTTCATGTTACCTCCTCCTTCTTGTCAAATGGACGTTAAATGATCGTTCTTTTTGGGAAGACGATCACACCTTTGTTCAAGGGTGATTATAGCGAATGGACTTTCGTTTTGCAATAGGAAATAAACATTTCTTTTTCGAAAATTATCTGCGAGAAAATCGGCGATATCACGAAAAAAGCATGGAGTATATTGGGGCCGCTCTAGAATTATGTGGCTTATTTTCAAAAATACAGCCGAAAATAACCTGATATTTTAAAGAAAATGTGTTTGGCAATATGTTCATATATGGGCGTGAATAAAATATAAACGAACATAAAAAACAAAATGAACATAAAAAGCCCTTGCAAACGAACAGGGTGTGTGGCATAATGACGCTGCAAGGACGTTGTGGGTGAGACAACGTCGCAACGAAATGTTTTCAAGTTTTTTATGTTTTTTTCAGGAGGATGATGTACAATGAGTAAAGTTTCTGAGATGACCCGGGATAAGTGGATTACCTCGACCTTCCCTGAGTGGGGCACCTGGCTGGTGGAGGACATTGAGAACGAAGTGGTTCAGCCCGGCAACGTGGCCATGTGGTGGCTGGGGTGCACCGGCGTTTGGTTCAAGACCCCCGGCGGCGCCAACATCACCATTGACCTGTGGTGCGGCAACGGCAAGCGCACCCACGGTGACGGCAAGATGAAGCCCGGCCACCAGATGGCCAACATGTGCGGCGGCCGCATGATGCAGCCCAACCTGCGCAACGTGCCCTTCGTCTTCGATCCCTTCGCCTTCAAGCAGGTGGACGCGGTGCTGGCCACCCACTATCACCAGGACCACATGTCCGCCGAGTGGGCCGCCCACGTCATCCAGAGCGGCATGACCACCACCGATGACAAGGGCAACGTGATCCCCGTTCCCTTCATCGGGCCCAAGAAGTCTGTGGAGACCTGGATCAACTGGGGCGTGCCAGCCGACCGCTGCATCACCGTCAAGCCCGGCGACACCATTAAGATTAAGGACATCGAGATCGTGGCCCTGGACAGCTTTGACCGTACCTGCATCGTCACCACCGATTCCACCGGTCCCGACCGGGAGGAGCTCACCGGCGTGTGCCCCACCGACATGGACGACAAGGCCGTCAACTACCTGGTCAAGACTCCAGGCGGCAACATCTACCACTCCGGCGACTCCCACTTCTCCATCTACTTTGCCAAGCACGGCAAGGACCACGACATTGACGTGGCCTTCGGCTCCTTCGGCGAGAACCCCATCGGCATGCAGGACAAGATGACCTCCACCGATATCCTGCGCATGGCCGAGAACCTGCGCTGCAAGGTGGTGGTCCCCATCCACTGGGATGTGTGGACCAACTTCCAGGCCGACTGCGAGGAGATCAAGGTTCTCTACGACTTCAAGAAGGACCGCAACGAGTATCAGTTCCATCCCTTCTTCTGGCAGGTGGGCGGCAAGTACGTCTATCCCCAGGACAAGGACAAGATCTACTATCACCACCGTCGGGGCTTCGAGGATTGCTTCGAGCATCCCCAGAACATCCCCTTCCGTTCCTGCCTGTAAGCGACACACACAATACCCCCTGGGCCTGCGGGCCCAGGGGAGAAAAGGGGAATCATTATGGAAAGCGTCTTAAAGAAAATTGTGGAGCGGGGCCACTACAAGTTTGTGGACAGCGTCCCCTCCTGGCAAGAGGCCGTGAAGCTGAGCTGCCAGTCTCTGGTGGAGACGGGCTATGTGGAGCCGGATTACTATGAGCAGATCGTCTCCTGCATTGAAACCTACGGCCCCTACGTGGTGTTCGAGCACTACGTGGCCATGCCCCACTCCCAAGAGGACGCCTCCGGTGTCCACAAGACCTCGGTGGGCTTCATGCGGGTGAAAGAGGATGTGGACTTTGGCGTGGATGAGGACGGCGAGCAGAAGGTGGCCCGGCTGTTCTTCACCCTGGCCTCCTGCAACCCCGACGAGCACACCGATAATATCTCCTCTCTCATGGGGATCTTCACCAACGAGCCTCTGCTGGACGCTTTGATGGAGGCCAATACCCCGGAGGATATCCTGGCGGCGGAGGAGAAGTACCCCTGCGAGGACGAGGACCTCTGAGAGACAACGGCTCACCGGAGGGACGTCCTGACCGCCTCCGGTGAGACCTGAAGAAAGTGAGGAGTTCAAGTGATTGTTTTAGACTTCTTGAAAGCCGCATGGGAGTTCTTTGCCACCTATATCCTGCGCCAGGCTCCCTACATGATCGGTTTTTTGACCCTGTTGGGCTATGCCTTGATGGGGAAGAAATGGTATGATATCCTGGGTGGTACCCTGAAGGCCATCATCGGCATGCTGATTCTGAATGTGGGTTCCAGCGGACTGTCCAACACCTTCCGCCCCATTCTGGCGGGCCTGCGGGAACGCTTCAACCTGACCGCCTGCGTCATCGACCCCTACTATGGACAAAACGCCGTCACCGCTGGTGTGACGGAGACCTTTGGCAAGGGCTTTTCCCAGGCCATGACCCTGCTGCTCATTGCCTTTATCGTCAACATCCTGTTGGTGCGCTTCAATAAGGTCACCAAGTGCCGCACCCTGTTCACCACCGGCCACGTGCAGGTGCAGCAGGCTGCCACCGCCTACTGGCTGATTATGTTCGCCCTGCCCGGTCTGCTGGGCTTTAGCACCGACGTGCCCATGCTCATCGTCATGTCCGTGGTGCTGGGCGCCTACTGGGCTGTGGGCTCCAACCTCACCGTCAAGCCCATGCAGGAGCTCAGCGACGGCGCTGGCTTCGCCATCGCCCACCAGCAGATGTTCGGCATCCGTCTGGGCTACTGGGCCGCCGACAAGTTCTTCGGCACCAACGGCGGCAAGCGCAAGAAGGAGATCAAGAAGGTGGGCGAGATGGAAATGCCCGGTTTCTTCTCCATCTTCAATGAGAACATGGTGTGTACCGCCATCCTCATGACCATCTTCTTCGGCGCCATCATGGGCGTCATTGGCAAGGACTTCTTCGTGAATGCCGAGGCCCTCAAGGCCACCGACAACTTCGTGATGTACTGCCTGACCACTTCCCTCAACTTCGCTGTGTACCTGGCCATCCTGCAGCTGGGTGTTCGCACCTTCGTCACCGAGCTCACCGCCTCCTTCCAGGGCATCGCCGACAAGCTGCTGCCCTCCTCCATCCCCGGTGTGGACTGCGCCGTGTGTTACGGCTTCGGCGACGCCAACGCCGTGACCTTCGGCTTCCTGGCCGGTCTGGTGGGTCAGCTGGTGGCCATCGCCGTGCTGATCTTCACCGGTTCCCCCACCATCATCATCTGCGGCTTCGTGCCTGTGTTCTTCGACAACGCCACCATCGGTCTGGTGGCCAACGAGAAGGGCGGCCTGAAGGCCTGCCTGGTCATCCCCTTCATCTCCGGCCTCATTCAGGTCTTCGGCTCCGCCTTCATCGCTGGCTGGGTGGGCCTGGCGCAGTACGGCGGCTACCTGGGCATGTTCGACTGGGCCACCGTGTGGCCTGCCTTCACCGTGGTGATGAAGTACCTGGGTTACGCCGGTGTGGCCGTGGTGGTCATCGCACTCCTGGCCATCCCTCAGATCGAGTACCGCCTGGACAAGAAGGGCTACTACCTCATCACCGAGGACTACGAGGCCTACAAAGAGTACAAGGGTATCAAGAGCGACGACGAGTATTAATCAGAAGGGGAGTCCATCCCCCCCGTTCCTTCCAACCTTCCATATAAAACATGAAAAGGAGAAATTGTTATGGCTAACCTGGATAATAAGAAACTGCTTGCCTGCTGCGCCAACGGCGCTGGCTCCTCTCTGATGATGGAGAAGGCCATCGACAAGGTCATGAAGAAGTTCAACGTCAAGCCCGCCGAGCTGCGCCACTGCCCCGTGTCCGAGGGCAAGTCCGCCGCCCGCAACTACGATGTGCTGTTCTGCGCCCGCACCTTCGAGAAGAACTTTGAGGACGCCAAGAAGGCTGGCACCGTGGTCATCCCTCTGCGCAACGTCATGTCTGCCCCTGAGATCGAGCAGGCTTTGAAGGACGCCGGTCTGCTGTAAGAGACCGGACGGAGATCGAAAAAGGAGGAAACACGGTTATGATTCAGTTTAGCTATACCATTCGGGACGAGCTGGGCATCCACGCCCGCCCCGCCGGACAGCTGGCCAAGGTGGCCAAGAGCTTTGAGCCCACCGTCATCTCCATCACCAAGGAGGGCAAGACGGTGAAGGCCTCTCAGCTGATGAAGCTGATGGGCCTGGCCATCAAGAAGGGCCACGAGATCACCATCACGGTGGAAGGGGAGCGGGAGGAAGAGGCTGCCGCTGCCATGAAGAAGTTCCTGGAAGAGAACCTGTAAATAACATGAAAATCACCTGTCTGGATGGCATCCAGACAGGTGATTTTTTCTTACTTTTCCATGGAGAACTGGTAGGCCTCCTCCACCCACCCCATCACTGTCTCGTCCAGGTCATCCAGGCGGGTGAGGAGCACGTGGTGGGTCCAGCGGTTGGGGTAGGGCTCCACTGCCAGGGCAATGCGGGGGTGCTCCTTGAGGTAGGACAGGCCAAAGGAGAGCAGCAGATACTCCTCCGGCCACCCCTTGACCTTGCGCCAGGGCAAGGACACGGTGGCAAAGACGTATCGGTTACGCAGGGAAATCTGAGTTTTTCCCACCTTGGCGGTGACGTTGGGGTGGAGCTGGTCCAGCTGGTCCCGCAGCGCCGTGTAGAGGGGGAGCATCTGGGGCATGGAAGTGAAAAACAGCAGTTCGTCGTTGGACATCTCGAACACCTCCGGATAGGGCCTCTGGGGGATGGGGCCTGTATTTGTGATAAAAATAGTATAGCGGAGTGGAGATAAATGTTCCACCGGTGACAGGGACATTTTTCGGCAGTTTGCAGACAATTTTCAGGGACACCGTGGGAAAGGGAATATCTTTGTTGTGTGAAACCGACAAAGTAACCAGGGGAGAATCTGGGAAAGCAGGAGGAAATCACGAATTCCTGTGAAAAGGTCATTGCCAACTGGGCAGAACAATGATAAAATAATTTTTACCGAAATAGAAAGGGGGCGGAGCCCATGGCAACGCTGAAAGAAATTGCACAGCGCACCGGCTACTCGCCCGCCACCATATCCCGGATTTTGTCCGGTGATCCACAGCTTTCCGTCACCCCCGAGGCACGCCGGAAGGTATTGGAGGAGGCGGGGCGGCTGAACTACACCCAGACCAAGAGCAGACGGGGACGCACCCCCAAGGGCGTGTTGCGGGTTGGCATCGCAGAGATGCTCTCCCCGGTGCAGCAGTTGGACGACCCTTATTACCTGTATTTGAGCGGCTTTGTGCGCCAGCGCTGCCTGGACAAGCGATATACGGCAGTGGCCCTGGAAAACCGGGGCAGTGAGTTTGTGGTACCCACAGGAGGGGAGAAGCTGGACGGCATTGTGGCCATCGGCCTGTTTGAGCCCGACCAGATTCGGTCCCTGGCGGGGCTGTGTCCCAACCTGGTGTTTGTGGACTCCTCTCCCCGGGAGAGCCAGCATGACTCGGTGGTTCTCAACTACTCCCTGGGCATTTCCCTGGCCTTGGAGCACCTGGAGAAGCTGGGACACCGGAAAATTGGCTTCATCGGCCCCGAGTGGAAGTACGACGACCTACGTCAGCGGGCCCTGGAGACCCGGCGGAAGCTGTTTGTGGAGCAGATGGAGCACCGGGGCGCGCTGCGCCGAGAGTGGCTGCTGGACTGTCCCATGCAGACCGACGAGGCTGCCATGGCGGTGGAACAGTTCCTGGCCCGGGGTGGAGACCGCCCCACCGCCTTCATCGCCGCCAACGAAGAGGTGGCCATCGGTGCCGTGCGGGCCATGCGGGAGCTGAACATCTCGGTGCCGGAACAGATTTCGGTGGTCTCCTTTAATAACACCCCCCGGTCTGCCCTGTTGGACCCGCCCCTGACGTCCATCTCCGCCCATGTGGAGCAGATGGCTGCCACCGCGTTGGACCTGCTGCGCACCCGGGTACCCCTGCCCGGCCGGGAGGCGGAGCGCACCCTGCCCTTGAAAGTGGTGGTGCCCCCCACGATGATTGAGCGAAAGAGCACAACTGCCCCCCGGGATTTTGTGCAAGACTCCAAAGAATAATTTGATCAGAAGAAATGGTTGAATTTTTAGTAAAATAAAAGTATACTTTTATCAACAACAAGAAATGGAGAGGTGAGAGGACATGCACGATTGCAACAAGCTCCTGGAGGAGCTGAAGGCGGGTCAGCTGGACGAGTCTCTGGCCCGTGTGTACGACCTGCACGACGGCGGCAAGGCCTTGGAGCAGGGACGTGAGCGCAGCATTCATGTCACAGAAGAATTTATCAAGCTGTTTGGAAACCAGGCGGACGCAGGGCTGTACACCGGCCCCGGCCGCACCGAGATCTGCGGCAACCACACTGACCACCAGCGGGGCCGGGTTCTGGCTGCTGCTGTGGACCTGGACTTTTTGGTGTGCGCTGCCCCCAACGGCACCAATACCATCCGCTTTATGTCTGAGGGCTGGCACATGGTAGAGGTGAACCTGGATAATCTGGAGCCCGTGGAAGAGGAGAAGGAGGGCACCGCCGCTCTGGTGCGTGGCGTGGCCGCTGGCATCGCTCAGCGGGGCTACACCCCTGTGGGCTTCGACGCCTACGCCACCAGCAAGGTGCTGCCTGGCTCCGGCCTGTCCTCCTCCGCCGCCTGTGAGGTGACCATCGGGGTCATTCTCAACCACCTGGTGTGCGGGGACGCTCTGGACGCCGTCACCATCGCCCAGATCGGCCAGTATGCCGAGAACGTGTTCTTCGGCAAGCCCTGCGGCCTGATGGACCAGACCGCTTCTTCTGTGGGCGGCGCTGTGGCCATCGACTTTGCCGACACAGAAAATCCCGTGGTGCGTCCCATCCAGGTGGACCTGGCTGGCTACGGCCACGCCCTGTGCATCATCGACTCCGGCGCCGACCACGCCGACCTCACCGCAGAGTACGCCGCTATTCCCCAGGAGATGAAGGCGGTGGCCGCCTACTTTGGCTGCGAGGTGCTGCGGGAGGTGGACGAGAGCCGCATCTGGGCGGATATGCCCGGCCTGCGCAAGGCTGTGGGCGACCGGGCGGTGCTCCGTGCCCTGCACTTCTTCGCCGACGACCAGCGGGTGGCCCTGGAGGCCGATGCCCTGGAGCGTGGCGACTTTGACGCCTTCCTGAAGGTGGTGCAGCAGTCCGGGGAGTCCTCCTGGATGTACCTGCAAAACATTGCCCCCACCGGCGCTGTGGCCGAGCAGGCCATGGCAGTGGCTCTGGCCACGGCTGGCCACGCCCTCAAGGGCCGGGGCGCTTACCGGGTCCACGGCGGCGGCTTCGCCGGCACCATCCAGGCTTTCGTGCCTCTGGATATGCTGGACGAGTTCAAGACCACCGTGGAGTCCGTGCTGGGAACTGGCAGCTGCCATGTGCTCACCGTCCGTGCTGTGGGCGGCGCCGTGGTGTGCTAATTGAATTGAATCGAAAGGGAGCGAACTGTAATGGCTATTTTGGTTTTGGGTGGAGCCGGATACATCGGTTCTCACACCGTTTATGAGCTCATCGACGCAGGACGTGACGTGGTGGTGGCAGACAACCTGCTCACCGGCTTCAAGGAGGCCGTGCACCCCAAGGCCCGGTTCTATCAGCTGGACATCCGGGACCGTGGCGCTCTGGACACCCTGTTCCAGGCGGAAAACATCGAGGGCGTCATCCACTTTGCCGCCTCCTCCCAGGTGGGCGAGTCCATGTCCAACCCCCTGAAGTACTATGACAACAACCTCTATGGCACCATGGTGCTCCTCCAGTCCATGGTGGCCCACGGGGTGGATAAGATCGTGTTCTCCTCCACCGCCGCCACCTACGGCGAGCCCGAGTCTGTGCCCATTCTGGAGACCGACCGCACCCAGCCCACCAACTGCTACGGCGAGACCAAGCTGTCCATGGAGCACATGATGAGCTGGGTGTCCAAGGCCCACGGCCTGCGCTATGTGGCCCTGCGCTACTTCAACGCCTGCGGCGCTCACGCCTCCGGCAAGATCGGCGAGGCCCACAACCCCGAGACCCACCTCATTCCCCTGATTCTCCAGGTGCCCAACGGCCAGCGGGAGAAGATCTCCGTCTTCGGCGACGACTATCCCACCCCCGATGGCACCTGCATCCGGGACTACATCCACGTCACCGACCTGGCCCAGGCCCACATCCTGGCTCTGGACTACCTGATGAAGGGCGGCGACAACAACGTCTTCAACCTGGGCAACGGCGTGGGCTTCTCCGTCAATGAGGTCATCGAGGTGGCCCGAGCCGTCACCGGACACCCCATCCCCGCTGAGGTCTCTCCCCGCCGTGCTGGCGACCCCGCCCAGCTCATCGCCTCCTCCGAGAAGGCCAAGAGCGTGCTGGGCTGGAAGCCTCAGTATGACGACCTGAACACCATCGTCTCCTCCGCCTGGAACTGGCACAAGGCCCATCCCCACGGCTACGAGAAGTAAGGAGGATGAGTGAGATGAACGAGGCCATTTCCAAGCTGATTACTTACGCGGTCCGCACCGGGCTCATTGAGCCCTGCGAGACCACCTGGGCCACCAATGCGGTGCTGGAGGTGCTGAAGCTGGACAGCTACACCGACCCCGGACAGGAGTGGGGCGACATCGACCTGGCCGCCGTGCTGGATGAGCTGCTGGACGACGCCTATGCCCGTGGCGTCCTCACCGAGAACTCCGTGGTGTACCGGGACCTCTTTGACACCGCCATCATGGGAGCCCTCACTCCCCGGCCCAGCCAGGTGCGGGCCAAGTTCCAGGCCCTGTACAACGAGGACCCGGAGAAGGCCACCGACTGGTACTACACGTTCTCCCAGGACACCAACTACATCCGCCGGGACCGCATTGCCAAGGACGTGCGGTGGAAGGCAGACACCGAGTACGGGGAGATGGACATCACCATCAACCTCTCCAAGCCGGAGAAGGACCCCAAGGCCATTGCCGCCGCCCGCAATCTCCCCGCCTCCAACTATCCCCGCTGCCAGCTGTGCGCGGAGAATGAGGGCTATGCCGGACGGGTGAACCACCCCGCCCGGCAGAACCACCGCATTGTGCCCATCACCATCAACAACTCCCCCTGGTTTTTGCAGTACTCCCCCTATGTGTACTACAACGAGCACTGCATCTGCTTCAACCAGGAGCACACCCCCATGAAGATCGACCGGGCCTGCTTCGGTAAGCTGCTGGACTTCGTCCGCCAGTACCCCCACTACTTCGTGGGCTCCAACGCCGACCTGCCCATCGTGGGCGGCTCCATCCTGGCCCACGACCACTTCCAGGGCGGCCGGTACACCTTCGCCATGGCCACCGCTCCTGTGGAGACCCCCGTCACCTTCGCCGGGTACGAGGACGTCACCGCTGGCATCGTCAAGTGGCCCATGTCCGTCATCCGCATTTCCAGCGAGAATCCGGAGCGGCTGGTGGACCTGGCCGACAAGATTCTGCTCAGCTGGAGAGGGTACACCGACGAGGACGCCTTCATCTATGCCGAGACCGATGGGGAGCCCCACAACACCATCACCCCCATCGCCCGGATGCGGGACGGCAAGTATGAGCTGGACCTGGTGCTGCGCAACAACATCACCACCGAGGAGTACCCCCTGGGTGTGTATCATCCCCACCAGGAGCTGCACCACATCAAGAAGGAGAACATCGGCCTCATCGAGGTCATGGGCCTGGCCGTGCTGCCCGCCCGCCTGAAGGAGGAGCTGGCCCAGGTGGCCGACTGCCTGGCCAACGGCGGCGACCTGCGTGCCCAGGAGACCACCGCCAAGCACGCCGACTGGGCGGAAGGCTTCAAGAGCAAGTACGAGTCCATCACCAAGGACAACGCCTGGGACATCGTCCAGTACGAGACCGGCCTGGTGTTTGCCAAGGTGCTGGAGCACGCCGGTGTGTATAAGCGCACCGCTGAGGGCAAAGAGCAGTTCCTCAAGTTCATTGCACAGGTGTAACAGACAACCAGAAGCCCCGGAGCTACGGCTCCGGGGCTTTGTTCATGTCATCAGCCGGGCAAATACATACCCCAGCCCCATGCAAGCCGGAAAGGTGAGCGCCCACACCAGCAGCAGCTGGGCCACCACCCCCGCCTTGGGATGGGGGGAGGCCCCACAGATGGCGGCCACCTTGGCATGGCTGGTGGACACGGGCAGGCCTAGAGCCGAGCACACCCCCAGCACTAACCCGGTGCCCAGATCGGCGGCCAACCCTTGGGTGGGGGTGAGGTGGGCCAGCTCGTGGCCGATTTTCTCCACAATCCGCCGTCCCCCCAGCCCGGTGCCGAGAGCCATGGTGCAGGCGGTGAGGAGCAGCAGGGTGAGGGGTGGCCGGGCGGCGCTCACCCCCTGGGCCATGAGGAGCAGGGCCAGAAACTTCTGCCCGTCCTGGGCCCCGTGGAGAAAGGCGGTGAGGGCGGCAGCCCACCGCTGACCCTGGATCGGGTTGTGGGGGATGCGGCCCAGCCCGCAGCACACCGCCCGGCCTGCTACCACCCCGGCGGGGAGGGAGAGCACCAGCCCCACCCCTACCGCCGCCCAGGCGGAGGGCTGAATGTCCGCCCCCAGGGCCAGAGCCGCCCCGGATAGCCCTGCCAATAGCGCATGGCTCTCGCTGGTGGGCAGGCCGAACCGCCACGCCGCCACCCCCCACAAGATGACCGCCAACAACGCCCCACATAGTCCCGCCTGGGTGGCCTGGGGGGAGGAAAAGCGCACCAGATTTTCCATGGTGGCGGCCACGGCAGGGAAACACAGACAGGCCAGGGCCACCCCGGCAAAGTTGCACACCGCCGCCAGAGCCACGGCGGGGCGGAAGGCCAGGGCTCCGGAGCCCACGGCGGTGGCAATGGCGTTGGGGGCGTCGGTCCAACCGTTGACCAGAATGACGCACAGCACCAGAACGGGTAATAGGGCGGCGTGGATGGGCATGAGACATTCCTCCTTGCCATACCCTATGGAGGGGACAAGAGGGGTATGAAAAAAGTTTTCAAAAAATTTTGATAAAAAGAAGGATTCCCGCCAGATATGGAGTATATAGTGATAGGAAATATCGGATAGGAGGGGTGCAAATGGAAATTCGTACCTATGCCGAGGAGTTGGAGCGACAGATTCTCTCGCCCCGGGCCTGCCTGGCTGCCCAGTCCAAAGGGCGGGCGGTGGACATCCCTCCCTGTCCCATGCGCACCTGTTTTCAGCGGGATGTGGACCGGGTGGTGCACTCCAAGGCCTTTCGGCGGCTGATGCACAAGACCCAGGTATTCCTCCAGCCGGAGGGGGACCACTACCGCACCCGTATGACCCACACCCTGGAGGTGTCGGGGATTGCCCGGAGCATGGCCCGGGCGCTGGGGCTGAACCAGGACCTCACCGAGGCCGCCGCCCTGGCCCACGATTTGGGCCACACTCCCTTCGGCCACGCCGGAGAGCGGGCGCTGAGCCGGATGGTGGAGGGGGGCTTCCGCCACTATGAGCAGTCCCTGCGGGTGGTGGACCGTCTGGAGCGAGACGGCGCCGGGCTGAACCTGTGCTATGAGGTGCGGGACGGCATTCTCCGCCACACCACCGGACCCATGGCTCAGACCCTGGAGGGGCAACTGGTGCGCTACGCCGACAAGATCGCCTACATCAACCACGACATTGACGACGCCATGCGGGGCGGCATCATCTACCCCACCGATATCCCCGTGGCCATCTCCCAGGTGCTGGGCTTCACCCACGGGGAGCGCATTGAGCGGCTGGTGCTGGACATTGTGGCCAATAGCCAGGAGGGAATGGAGATTCACCAGTCCCCGGAGGTGGCCAGGGCTATGGCAGAGCTGAAAAACTTCATGTTTGAGGCGGTGTACTTCAACCCCAAGGCGAAGGGGGAGGAGTCCAAGGCGGAGGACATGATCTGCCACATGTTTGAATACTACTGCAAGCACAACGATAAGCTCCCCTGTGAGTACCAGGACATTCTGGTGCGGGAGGGCGTGGAGCGGGCGGTCACCGACTACATCGCCGGCATGAGCGACGCCTACGCCGTAGAGAAATTTGAAGAGCTTTTTATCCCCATGCGGTGGATGATTAAATAAAATGAGATAAAAGTGGCCAGAATTGGGGGTGATACCATGGCCATACCGGAACAATTTTTGGACGAGCTGAGCAGTCGGCTCAACATTGTGGACGTGGTGTCCGCCTACGTCCCCCTCACCCGGAAGGGTGGCAACTACTGGGGCCTGTGTCCCTTCCACCGGGAAAAGACCCCCTCCTTCTCCGTCAATGAGAGCAAGCAGATTTTCCACTGCTTCGGCTGCGGCAAGGGGGGCGGTGCGGTGCGCTTTGTCATGGAGATGGAGAATCTCCCTTTCCCCGAGGCGGTGCGCAAGCTGGCCGCCCAGGCTGGCATGGAGGTGCCCGAGGACAACAGCAATGGGGCATGGCGGGAAAAACGCCAGCGCATCCTGGAGCTCAATAAAGAGGCCGCCCGGTTCTACCGCTCCATGCTCTCCCAGCCCGAAGGGGCCCAAGTGGCGGAGTATATCGCAAAAAAGCGGCGCATCAACCCCAAGTTTTCCGCCCGCTTCGGCCTGGGGGCCGCCCCCAACGCCTGGGATCGGCTCATTCTGGCCATGCGGGAGAAGGGATACGACAAGGCCGACCTCATCGAGGCGGGCCTGGCGGTGGCTGGGAAAAACGGCGGCATCTATGACAAGTACCGAAACCGCCTCATGCTCCCGGTCATCGACGTGCGGGGCAATGTCATCGGCTTTACCAGCCGGGTGATGGACGACTCCACCCCCAAGTATCTGAACACCCCGGAAACCGCCATCTTCAAAAAGCGGTCCATCCTATATGGCCTCAACTACGCCAAAAACACCAAACGGCCCAACATGATTCTGGTGGAGGGCAACATTGACGTGATTACGCTACACCAGGCGGGGTTTGACAACACCATCGCCACCATGGGCACGGCTTTGACGGAAGAGCACATCCGCATTCTGGAAAAGTACACCCAGGAGCTGGTGCTGTGCTACGACAACGACAATGCGGGTGTGGACGCCACCCAGCGGGCCATTGCCCTGCTGAAAGGCTCTCAACTGCAAGTGAAGGTGCTCCAGCTGCCCCGTCGGCGGGACGACAGCGGCCAGCTGGTGAAGCAGGACGCCGACGACTTCATCAAGCATCAGGGGCCCGAAGTATTTGAAGGCCTGCTCCAGGGCTGCGCCAACTCGGTGGAGTACCGCCTGGAGGAGGTGCGCCAGGGCTTTGACTTGAGCCAGGACGACCAGAAGGCCCAGTACTTACAGGCGGCGGCGGGTCTGGTGGCGGGCCTCAACAGCCCGGTGGAGCGGGAAATCTACGGCAACCGAGCCGCCGACGTGGCCGGCATCAGCCGGGAGGCCATGGCCCAAGAGGTGGAGCAGCAGCGCCGCCAAAAAGGGCGACAGGCCCGGCGTCAGGAGGAGCGGCGCAGCCTCACCCCCACCCAGACCATCCAGCCCAAGCAGCGGGAGCTGCGGTACACCAATGTGACCTCCGCTCTGGCGGAGGAGGGCGTGCTGCGGGTGGTGCTGCTGGACCCCAGTTATTTCCGGCAGCTGGAGGACTTACCTGCGTCCGATTTCTCGGCCCCTCTGCTGGGGCGGGCCTATGACCAGTTGCGGCAGCGGTGGCAGGCGGGCAAGCCGGTGAGCTTGGCGGCCCTGGACGGGGTGTTTACCCCGGAGGAGATGGACCACCTGTCCGCCGTGGTGCAGCAGCCACAGCCCATGCACACCGCTCAGGCGGCCTTAGACGATTATAAGCAGACCATCCTTGCGCAACACCGCAGGGCAGACATACACAGCGGCCAGGACTTGGCCCAACTCAGAGACCTACTCAAACAGAAAAAAAGCTACGGAGGATGAAAACCATGAGTGAAAAGAAGAAAAACGGCAAGAAGCCCGAGGTGGCTTCCGGCATTAGCATGGTCAGTAAGGAGAAGTTCGAGAGCGCCAAGGCCGAGCTGGTGAAGCTGGTGGACGGCATCCAGGGCGGTGAGCGTCTGGTGGAACTGGTGGACGCTGGCTACAAGAAGGGCAAGCTGTCCTCCGGTGAGATGATGGAAGTGCTGGAGTCCATGAACCTGGAGAGCGAGCAGATGGACAAGATGTACGACATCATGGAGAACCTGGGCGTGGACGCCGCCGGGGAAGAGGACCTGATGCCCATCCTCAGCGAGGAGGACCTGCTGCCTCCCGCCGAGGAGATGGAGGACTTCAACGAGGAGGAGCTGGTGGACCCCAACACCCTGGTGGACTCCTTCGCCATCGACGACCCCGTGCGCATGTACCTCAAGGAGATCGGTAAGGTGGACCTGCTCTCTCCCGACCAGGAGATCGAGCTGGCCCAGGCCATGGCCGCTGGCAACCTGGCCAAGGAGCAGAAGGCCGAGCTGGAGAAGACCGGGGAGGAGCTGCCCGCCGAGGTGCTCCAGGAGCTGAACAAGAGCATCAAGGCTGGCGAGCGGGCCAAGCAGAAGCTGGCCGAGGCCAACCTGCGTCTGGTGGTGTCCATCGCCAAGCGGTATGTGGGCCGTGGTATGCTGTTCCTGGATTTGATCCAGGAGGGTAACCTGGGTCTGATCAAGGCGGTGGAGAAGTTCGACTACACCAAGGGCTACAAGTTCTCCACCTACGCCACCTGGTGGAT